>ERZ1292625.2618-Hain-H41-01um-R1-2618-length-16203-cov-5_pt1 | contig 16203 bp, 24 predicted proteins | sample MGYA00564400_ERZ1292625 | MGnify/ENA primary metagenome ERZ1292625 (study PRJEB36523, sample SAMEA6512639) | groundwater metagenome | collected 2019-01-08 | study: AquaDiva: Metagenomics assemblies of 32 groundwater samples | reverse complement strand
GTGTTCCATGCTTTTATAACTGTTGGCTTATCGTACTCTTGAACAAAACAATTTGCCACATGACAGCCTTCCAGATTGCCGCAAGTAACTTGGTGTATGTATTCGTTTTCATCTAAGTGAGAACAGCTATATTCTGCAACTCCCCCACAAAACGGGCAGCTCAGTAATTCATCCTCATGGGTGGGTTTATTGTTGGTCATTCCATCACCTTCACTTTCACTGTTTTCCAGCCGAGTTTTCTGCAACGCGCCATGAACTGTCTGTAGGTTTTATCTTCTAGGTTATTTTCGCCGTACACTACATGGCTCCTATAGGAATATGTATGCCCCCACAACTTCCCCTTCGGACTTTTCGCCATCCATCTTGTGACTGGTTTGGTTTTCATCTGTCTGGGTGAAACCTCCATAGGTTGATACCCTTCTTTGGTGGAAACGCTGGCGATACGCATGGCGGCTTATACACCAACGGCGTTCTGGGATAATCAGACACATCGTTGAATAGCTGCCAGATTACGCTGCATCCAGGCCATCCAGTTCCTACATAGAATATTCTCATCACATAAACCACATGTGGTCATATTCCAGAGTAATGCCAAGCACTACACCCAGAGCTGCGCCGATTAAGAAAGCGCGGATCATGTAGGACTTTGGCTTTGTGTATCTCTTGTATGCCAGATATTCGTATGCGTTCATTTAACCCTCCCTAAATTTGATTTTATCGACATTGTTCTGTGACGCACAATCGCGCCTATGCTGATACATCTGATCGTGCAGCCATGATTGGTTATCGCTTTCAAACTGCATCTTGTATTCCTCGGTGGCGTAGTTAACTCTGCCAGACGCATAAGTAATGTCTGTGATAGAGCCGTATTCATCACATTCGATTATTTTATCACCGTCGCTAGGATCGCGGAATTTAAACTCAGGCATTACTGCCTCCCAATGGCAAGGTATTCAAACGTACCAATATCCCATTCTCTACCGACTGGTGAATGTGTGCGTGAGATAAGTTTTTGTACCAAATACACTCTTTTATTCTCGCATAGCGTTCCGGCCAATATAAATTCCTCGGTCTTTGGCTTCGGTGCGCCTTCGCCCTTGTGGTACACGACCATCTGGCCTTTTGATAGGTTTTGCAGTTTGTTAATCATATCACTTCCTCTGTTACGACTGACTCTGTTATGACTGATTTCGCCTTTGCAGACCATCCTGCGTGTAGGTGCTTGATTGTGGATTTAACGTCTGGTGTTAAGGTTGCAAGCCAAGTTGTGTATACATCTACGCCTTGGCTGGCGGCTAAGTCACCGGCTGAAATTACGGCTGGATCAACGCCAACCGGAGTTTTAAGCGGTTGGATCGTGACCGGCTTCTTGCTTTTCTTTGTTGCTGTCAGACTCATCGTTACTGGCGCGTCAATGTTTGACATGTGCGAGATACGAATACCACCAACCTTCTGACCAGCATACACAACCTCTGGATCACGATATAGAGTCATACTGCGGCCAACGTATTTTGACCCATCAGTACCCCATATATTGACCAGCACACGCCGGACTGTTTTGCATGGCATAAAAGGCTTGTTATTATCTCCGACATAGTTAATGGCTATAGGCTGCTCTCCTGCTGCCAGAGATACCTTAGTCACTTGTACGGTTATAGCACCGCCTAGCAAGTCATCCGCGTTTAGAATATCGCTCTTTGCCGCTATTGTTTGTGTTAGGTCGGTCATACTTCTATCTCTCCATTGTTAATAGGTTTTCTCTCAGTGGGAATCAGGCTCAATAATGATCCCTGATCTTCGTATTTCAATCGTAACACACTCAGCATTTCCTCAAACACCCCTGCGGCCTCTACAATAGCCCGTTGCACCGCCTCATCCGGCAAGACCCGTATCGTCACCATAGGCAATCCAGCACTGTACGACACAAAATCCAGCCACTTACGGCCTGACACAAGCAATCCAGTTTGCGCCTGTATCAAATAATCATCCGGCATACCGCCTTTAATAATTGTCTCAACCTGAAAGCGTTGGCGGCGTGACTTGCACTCAATCAGTCCATCATCACCTACAACGCCATCAGGAGAATACCCCAAAGTAAAACCCCATTGATCGTTTGTTATAAATCCGCACTCTGTCACAGGAGCGTATGTCTTGCTGTATAATGCTCGCGCATCAATCTCGTCAGTCGTGCCGCGCAGCATGTCATCACTGATGTATTGCGGTTCGACATATCCGGTTATGCGCTGCGCCAGTAACTCGTATAAGTGTGCGCGTTCTTTATCGTTTGATGCGGGTTTTAGATTGCTCGGCGTGATGATTAGTTTCATTTCGCTGGCGGTAAGAAGCCCAACTCTGGCCGCAAACCATTCGTCCGATCCTTGCACTAAATCATTGTGATATTTGATGGTCATTTCACAGTCACTTTATTTAAGGTAATGGTAAATTCTTGCCCGACACCATCAAAATTAGACTGTACTCCACCATCAAATTCAGCCTCAATAATAAGATTTATTGGCTCTGGGTTCTTTGAATTACACCATTTTAATAGCTTTGTTCTTGCCCTGCATGGCTTAATATCAACCGCACCGTATGTTCCAAATTTAAAGTCTTTTGCAGAAATGGCGTTCTTTTTCATGTTGTTTTTTTCTCCTACCCCCACAATAAACACCGCCGCAGCAGAGTACACAACTATCTGAGCAATATTATTGCGTATTTATTTCAATAAAGATTCTAGTTGATCGGGATGGGTAATAACATCAGCAATCCCGCCGTTTTTGTTGTATTTCTTGAGACTGCCAGATAACCACGTTGGGGTTTTCTCATGGCATGATCGGCAAAGAGTTCTTCCGTTTGATAAATCAAGCCTTAAATCTGGGTATTGGGAAAATGGCTTTATATGATCTGCGTGCAGTTCCCAACCGATTTGTCCACAATGTTGGCATGTGAATTTATCTCTCTCGAAAACTAATCTGCGCCAATTTTTATATTCTTGACTAGCCCGTATTTTTTTATTTTCAGGAGTTCTTCCGTCAATATAATTTGGATTTCTTAGCCCAGTATATGCAGATAATTGACATTTCTTAGAACAGAATTTTGCTATTCTGCTTTTATAGCATAATTTTTCTTTTCCACATATTTCACAATTTATTTTTATTTTGTCTTTTGTATGTCTACATGATTTGCAATATTTTGCATTTCTTGAAACATTTATTTTATTACAAACAATACAAATATATGTTTTTTTAACCCTTATCTTATTTATTTTTCTTGGTTTAGTTTCTTTTTTTCGTGGTGATCTATATTCCCTCCTTGACCACCTTTCATCTTTCCTGTTGCTTATATCAGCACATAAATGGCTACAATATTTACTTTTTTTATTATAAGATTTATATTGTCTTTGGCATTTTAAGCATATTTTATTTCCGGCATTTTTATAATTTGGATTTTTATCACCCAATAAAGCATATTGTAATCTCTTTCTTTTACATTCATTAGAGCAGCAAAAAGATGAAGAATAATGAGATTGTTTTACTAGAAATATTTTTTTGCAAATCTCACAATTTTTTTCTAAGGGCATTTTCTATCACTCTATCTAAATCATCTACCGATCTTATTATAGCCGATATACCACCATTTTTATTTACATTATCTATAAAATTAATTTGTTCTTGTGTCGCCCTCCCAGAAATTGACTTAATCTCAAGTGCGGTAAAAATTGCCATTTTTACTCCAATCATTTCTTCTGTAATTATTAATGGCATATAACCAATTAAATCCGATCCACCTGGGTTACAAACTCCGTACTTGATATAGTATCCCTTTGGATCTTTATATGCGCCTTGATTATTGCGCCAGACGATAGCACCTAGTTGGCTGGCTTTTAATCGGACTTGTTGGAGAATATCAGATTCGGTCATTAGCGTTGCACCACGACAATCTGCCCCTCAACCCGTATAATTTTAACCACTTCATGACCATAATTCTCTGACTTGATCCACGCCCTTGCCTCGTCTATAACTCCCTCACCGTCTGGACATGCCCAGAGCCATGTGTTGGATGGGTATTCGTGGGTCATTTTCTACTCCCATGTACCTTCTTCGCCCAGAATACCGGATTTTTATACCCGCGCTCCTTACCTATAGCAATCAGTTCATCCAATGACCTAGCCTTACCCTGCTCCATTCTAGCCTCTTTCTTCTCTGCCGCAATCTGTATCTCTGCCAGTTCCCCGTCTACCTCGTCAATCTCCCGCGCAATAATTGGATATTCGTACCCGCAATTCGGACATATTGCCGATGGTTTGTGACAGAAATAACACTGGCTGCACATTCTGACCGGAATCGTTTTCTCGCTGTCTCCGCGTCCGTTGCGCTCTCTGTCGGCTAGTGTCCATACTCTGTCGGCGTCGGGTAGGGAGTGCTGCCGTATATTGTTGCTATGATCAAAAATCAATGCTGGATACGGCTTATAGCGCAGCACTCTTCCCCACTTCTGGCATTGAAGCGCCAAACTCATCGTCGGGCGAAGATCACTCATGGCCTCCACCGTTACGTCCATACCGGACGCGGTGGATAAATCGAAACCAAACGTCAAAAGATCACAGTTGGTTAATACCATTATCTCCCGCCGCGCAAATGCCTTAATGATCCGTACACGCTCATCGTCCGGCGTTTCTCCATCCATGTGCATTGCCGATATTCCAGCGTCACGGAATGACTGAGCCACGATCTGGCTATGCGCTATGCTGACACAGTAGGCTATGTTGAGTTTCCCCGCCGCGTGTTGCTGATAATGCTTGACAGAGTTACCTATCAGCACTCTATCACTTTCCATCTTCTCTGATAGCTGCTTGCCGTTGTAGTCTCCTGCTGTTATACGCAATGCGGATAAGTCCGGTGTTGACGGGGCAAATGCACGGTATTCACTGAGCCGTTTATTATCTATCAGCCACCGCACACTAGGGCCGCACACCATGTCATCTACCCAACAGCCCAAACCACGGCCTGATAACTTCCAGGGCGTGGCCGACAACATAATAATGACCACACCAGCAGCCTTATAACGCGCCGCGATCTTATCCATCCCTTTCGCGCCTACGTGGGCTTCATCAATAACAGCTATGTCCGGCACGATCTTTAATCTGTTCTTAACAGTATTAGTTGAGCATACGAATATCTTTGCGCGTGTATCGCAGCGCAATCCTGCTGCTATGAAGCTATGCGGTATTCCAAACTCTTTTAGCGTCGCGCTCGTCTGCCGTAACAGGTCACGGCGCGGTACAATGAAGAAGCACACCTTATCCTTGCGGTATGCACCGGATATGATCTCGCTTGCTATAACCGTCTTACCGCTACCTGTCGCTCCCTGAATTAGTAACGATTTGCACCCGCCGCGCACCTTGTCCTTTGCTTGCTGTATCAATACGATCTGGTCATTGGTTAGGGTGTAGGTCACGCGAATGGGATCTCCTGATACTCAGCCTCAATCACCGCACCGCCGATACGCTCCCATCCGCTAACTACTCTCCCATTGTGCCTCTTAGTCTTTCTATTAAATCCCAACTGCTTTAAAACACCGATCACCTGCTTCTGGTTTTTCGCGTTCTGGTCTTTCGTGTCAATCTTCAGGTGCTGTAATACTTCTGGAACGGTTATAAAATCAATCCCTGTTACAAATCTCTCAATAGGCTCGGCCCATATATCCTCTAGCAACCTGTGTTTCTGCTCACTCTCGACCAATCCCCATATCGGATTATCACGCCCGATCCACCATTGCGCCTTGTTCTTATACATATGGACGGCCTCTGCCATGAGCTGCTCTCTGTCTCTGGTTAATCCTTTTATATCAATGATGCCGCACTCTACCGGCCAGAACCGTCTGTTGCCTGTCTGGTCTTTTAACCAGTGTGACTCATTCGTGCTGCCTGACCAAACGAACCGGCGCGGAAACTTGGCTGTTGCTCTGCCATACGGAACCCTGATTTCGTCAGTGGTGATACTCATGTTCTGCTTGACTTCTTCGATCTCTCTGCTGCCCATACCGGCCAAGTCAGGTATTTCTATGATCGTCTTGCCCTGCATCTTGAGTACGCTGTCTTTATCCTTGAGCTGGTCAAAACTCAGCGTGTCGCAAAAATACGACTCCTGATCCTTGCCACATCCCACATCTGCCAACACTCTCAACGCCGTTGACTTGAGCAACCCTTGTGGCCCCTCAAGTACCATCATATTTTCCGCCTTACAGCCTGGATCAAACTGTCGCGCCACTATTGCGATACAGAACGCCGATCCGATAGCCCCCAGATAGTCAGTCTCGCCCTTCGCGCCCAGATATTTCTTTAACCATGTTGTCAACCTGCTAACCCCATCCCATTTAAGACTATTAAAATAGTCAACTGGCGGGTCAATCCAATTCTCATGCGCGACAAGGTTAATCGCCTCATGCACCTTGGCTGAAGTTGGCGATAGTCCGTCCATTTCCATGCTCGCCGTGATATATGTGATGTCTATATCTCTCAATTCCCTAACCTTAAATCCAGCACCAGAGTGCCAGAACGGCTCCTTATGCAGCACCACACGCCCAGCGAACCTGTCATATCTGAATAATCCGCAATACTTCGGCTTATGGCGCAAGAACACCAGGATGTTATGCAGACTGTTAGGCTCCATCTTGCCGCTGTCTTTATCTGTCGGCCATTTCTTCCATAGCAGCGTTGTGGCTATCTTCGCATCGTCAAACACCGGAGCCAATGCCCCCGACGGAGCATCAGCAGGAACAAGCCCATCGTCCTGCCATGTTGGAATAGAATCGGGAGTGGTGCTTTGCGAGTCAATCGGACGAGCCGAGACAACACCACTCCCTGCGCTGGCTGTCGTAACAGCCAGAATTTTATCCTTAACAGCCTCTAACCCATACAACCTAGTATAGTCGTTCCAGTCCGTATCCTCTGATCCAGCGTCAAACTCAGGCCATGCGACATGACCGCCGACCTTAACCGCCGCTTGCTCTGCTGACAACCTGCCGGTGTTCTTCTCGCCGACGTGATCGTTGTCGGCACAGATCACGATACGCGCCTTTGGATACTTGCCGCGCATTTCCTTGGCAACGTGGACGAGATTTCCCGCGTCGAAAGCCGCAAGCACCGGCAAGCCCGTTGCCTCGCGTATGCTGGCCGCCGTCGCGCACCCTTCACATATTAAAATTACATCCTTCGGCTCCTGCGCCGTGGTAAACGCATGGTAACAACCCTGCTTCTTCGCGCAGGGCATGAACAGCTTGCCGCCGTCCGGTGCTATGCGCTGTATTGTCCACGTCTTGCCGCCTGACATGCCGTTATAGACCAGATCAACACCATCCAGCCTCGCACCGTGCGGCTTAATATTCTTTCTCGTCAGATACGGATGCTCAACCGCAGGAATAGCCGCATCCCAGACACGTTTTGCCTCTATTGCAGCCTCGGAGTGCCTCGCGTCAACCTTGGCCTTGCGCTCGGCCTCTAATGCCTTTACACGCGCTTCGTTGGCCTTGCGTTCTTCGGCTGTCAGGCTCTTGACGCTCTTACCGCTATGCCATGAGCCTCTATCGCCTGTTTTAAAATTGATAAAATTCCCATACGCGAATCCGTCAGGCAGGATAGTCAGACAATATGCTGCACGCTTGTCTTTACGATCACCCTCGATCCGATAATACGTGTCCTCGCCCGTTGCCTGAATATCCTCAACGTGCGCCGGCGCGCATCCTGCTGCGCGCATCGCCTCTATAAAACTCTGGATTATTTCTTGCACTCGACCCCCCGAAAATTAACTCGCATACACACTATGCATTAATTTTCGATTAACAGTCAATGCCGTATTAAAAAGAAATATTCCAATACTGACAGCCGCATAATCTGGTAAAGCGATCACGCGCCTTAAACGTCTTGCCGCATGTCAAGCACGCCCTGGTGATCAGTGGCTTTTTATCTTTGACTGGCTTGCTGTATTCGTATTCGCGCTTGCTCTCGCGTTTTCTTGGCATTTTTGACACTCTCCATCAAAAGATATTAAAATTCCATGCACGTTGCAGCATATGATTATAGGCTCTAGCTTCATTCCATATATCATATTACTGTCTCATCGTCTTGTTGCGGCTTGGCATATCCTTGCTTGAACGCTTGAACCATGTCAAGCACTCTTGCTATGAGTTGCGCCGGTATCTGTACGGCTTTGGTTTTCCCCCATGGCGCTAGTGGACGGCCTGGTTTATTGGTCATTGTCGTCATCCTCCATATTGTCGTGGTCAATTATCTTCACTTCGACTCCCTCTGGACATTCGGTTACTTCTGCTACCCCGCCAGATACTTCTACGATTACTAACTTTTTCATGGTTATTCTCCCTTTGCTTTTGCGAGTGCTGCCATAGAACGATCCAGGGCAATATTGATCTTTATCCACGCCGCTGCATCTGGTGAAGCACCATTGACGGCCATGGCGAACCAAAGGCCTTGTAATTCTGTCACGGAATCCACAAGCGCATCATGGCTATTGACTGCCCTGACGATAAAGGCGGCGTCCGATTCAAGTCTACAAACCGCCGTTAGTAATCCTTTGTCTGTGGTAACTGCGGTTTCTTCTAACAAGCCTTTGTTTTCGTGTACTTCCCAAGGTGTAGGCGTGTGTTATGTTATCTCCTTCGTTGTGATTAATCGGCTAATTTACGCAGTATATGGGCGCGACTGACAAGCACCGGCTTTGCGTTCTTAACTGTTACGTATTCACCAGCACGCCCAGCAACACCTGTAGCACGCTTGCATTTAAGGCCCATCAGGCAATGTTGCATATCGGCTGCATCAATACCAGTTATCGGCCAGGTGCTGTACACTTCGTTGTTTGTCATTTCCACTAGCATATCCATCTCTCCATCTCTCTATTACCAGGCCAGATCATCCAGCCCCATATCTTATTATAGTCACGACTATATATTAAAGTCACGAGTTATTAGGCTAATAATATTGTTTTGTTATCGCACTTTACGCAAGAATGTTGTTCTGCCATTGATATTGTTTGGTTATTCGTGTTATCGTGTTATCGCTGTTATCGCACTTTCCCAAGACTCTTTTTAAATATTTAATAGAAAGTCTTTAGAACTACTATTTAGCGATAACACGATTACAAAATTGAAAACATTGAGAAAAAACCTGTTATCGCGTTTTTGTGGCGCGATTACAATTTACGGAAATTAAAACAGCCGATTTATATAACAATATCAATAACTTGGTTTTTGCGTGCCATAATAAAACAATAAAAATAATCAAAATCGAAAAACACTTAACCCCCCTATCCCCGCAGATAACACTTTGATTTTCATGCATAAAATCGTATACCCCCGCAGAAATTGTGATCCCTTCCAATTGTTTGAAACTATATTACTTACTGTTTACGGAAATTAAACGTGGTGATTACCGGCCGGATTAGCTGCATAGTGTGTATCTCAAACACCCGTTAACAAGATGTCTTAATTATAAGACTGAATTACGGGCAGTCGTGCCAGGTTGCGCCATGTCCTGGGTGCATGGCATGGCAGCGAGTGATAATGCAGATGGTTTCTTTTCAGGCCTTGATCGCGTGCCTGCGGGTGTGGGGTATGACCACTGTAAGCGCCTCGATGAGTTTAAGGCTAATCCCCAAAAACTATAAAATTGATTTTGATATGTCTCGCAAATGTGGTATCTTGGTGTAAGACAACAACGGAGGAAGCCATGATAGTCGGATACGCGAGAGTCAGTACAACGGAACAGAAACTAGACCTGCAACTAGACGCGCTCAGCAAAGCCGGTTGCGAGAGCGTATATCGCGACGAGGGGGTATCTGGCAGCACGACTAGCCGACCTGGATTAGATGCGTGTCTGGGGGCTTTAAAGTGCGGGGATTGCCTTGTCGTATGGAAATTGGATAGGCTGGGGCGCAGTTTGGAGCATGTAATGGCGACTATTAAGAGTTTTGAGGAGCGTGGGGTTGATTTCAAGTCGCTGTCAGAGGGGTTTGATACAACGACACCGGCGGGTAAGTTAATATTCCATGTCATCGGTGCGCTTGCTCAGTTCGAGAGGGAGTTGATACGGGAGAGGGTGATGGCGGGCCTTGAGGCGGCGAAGGCCAAGGGTACGAAACTTGGGCGGCGGTTTAGTATCAAGCCGGAGACTGTGACGGAAGCTATATCAATGCACGACGCTGGCAGGTCATTTGGTGACATCGGCAGGTTGCTTGGGATAAGTCGGGCGTCGGCGCACAGGATCGTTAGGACACACTTGACACGCTGATAGGCGTTAATATATTCTTAACGAATGGGGATCGACTACGACAAGCAGTATGCAGACGTACCAAAGAAGCCGAAGCCAGAGGCTAAGGCAGAGAAGCCGCCATTACCAGCAACATCAGTTGAGCTAACAGAGGCCACGGTGACTGAGTATTGCCAGTCGCTCAAGCCGGAGCTGCTTATCACACTCAGGGAAATAGCTGCTGATTCAGAGGCGAGGCCGGCAGATCGGCTGGCGGCGGCGAAGGAGCTGCTGGACAGGGGGTTTGGCAAGACGAGTTCTGACGCGCCTGCTGTGGTAGAGAAGAAGGACAAGTCGGACGTATCGGAGCGGGTATTGGCGCTGCTGACTGATAAGCAGCTGGAAGAACTGAGGGCGGCGAGTGATGATGGAGAGTGATGTTGTGTTTCTAAACGATGGAGAAATTCGTAACCTTATCAATGCACATAAGGGGATATTTAAGAATGACGCTGCTGCTGCGATGGCATACGGAAGAAACTACATAGGCACATGGGAAGGAAAGTGTTACGTGAGGGGTGGGCATGACAAGCATGAGGAATAACAGGCGCGCAGTTGAGTGGCGTCGTGATATAACGTTAATCTTGAGCGAGGACAACGATGTTTATTTAAAGGAATACAGCAAGTTGCGCGACGAGACTGTCGGGGTGGCTGTCAGTAGGATGATAAACTTAATACTTAACGATATGAGGGCATTAGAGAATGGTTCAGGGGATTGACTGCGGCTATGACTACGGTGTTCTGCTCATGCGTAACCAACATGGGGGGCTGTGTGAGGACAAGGTTCGTGGCGGTGTGGTCAAGAGATACAGGGATACGGGGGAGGCTAGGTTATTCGAGAGCCTTAGCGCACAGCAGGAAACGGCATACCTAGGCATTGCAACAGCTTACGAGATACGGGTTGTCGGGCTTGGGGCTAAAATTAGTAAGTACGGCGAATTCGTTGGAAGCACAGGCGCAGGAGACATCGAATATGGCGCTGACCTGTTGCGGAAGTACGATAGATGGCAGAAGATATGCAGAACCAAGGGCATAAGCCCGCACATGGCGCTAGATGTGATCGTTTTCGGTGAGCCGTTGAAGGCTGTGGACGCGAAGTATCATTTCGCCACAGGAACAACGAAGAAGAATTTAATCAAGGCTTTGGATATTTGGTGCGCGATTTAATGTGTTGACACCAGTGTCTCTAAAGCCTATAATCTTATAAGATACCATTCCCATCAGAAAAACAGGAAGCGCCAACATGACAACGGAAGTTGCCGTCGGGCCTTCTATTGCCATGCCTATTATCACGAAAGAAATGGTGATAGCTGAGCAGCGGCGAAGAAAACAAAACATATTTTATTCTCTGTTCCCAGATGCCGGTGTTTATCGCAGGGAATTATATACCAAGCACCTAGAGTTTTTCGACTGCGGCAAAGAGAATAGAATCAGGGTTATGAGAGCCGCTAACCGTGTTGGTAAAACGATTTGTGGCGCGTACGAGTGCGTATGTCACCTGACAGGCATCTATCCTCACTGGTGGACAGGCAGACGCTTTAAGCGCCCAGTTAACGTGCTGATTGCCGGTGAGACTGGCAAGCTGACGCGGGATTCCGTCCAGATGAAGATTATGGGCGATCCTGCGAACATTGGCACAGGCATCATGCCGAAAGACTTGATTCAGGACATTCGTGCGAAATCCGGTATTCCTGACGCTATGGACACCGTTAGAATTAAACACCTGTACGGGGTTTCAACAATACAGTTCTGCTCATTCGACCAAGGCCGCGAGGCGTTCCAGGCAACTGAGCGAGACATAGTTTGGTTTGACGAAGAAGTTCCACTAGACGTTTATACCGAGGGTCTGACAAGAACGATGACCACGGGCGGGATCGTCATGCTGACATTTACCCCATTAAAGGGTCTGTCGCAAACTGTTCAGTTCTTGGAGAAGCAAGCCAAGGACGGCAACTGTAGAATTATAAATGCAAATTGGGGAGACGCTGCCCACCTATCTGAGGCCGATAAAAAAGAAATGTTGGCGGCATACCCCCCTCATCAACGTGACGCGAGGTCACAGGGGATTCCGGCGCTAGGTTCTGGCGCGATTTATCCCATCCCAGAGAGCGATTATGTGGTCGGTTCATTCGCTATCCCCTCGCACTGGAAGCATGTTTACGGCATGGACGTTGGCTGGAACAATACAGCGGCGGCGTTTGCAGCTATAGACCCAGGCACTGGTATTTTGTACGTTATAGGCGAGTATAAGCGGGGGCAGGCAGAGCCAAGTGTTCATGCGTCGGCCATTTACCAGCGCGCAAGGGGCAAGGATAAGCCTGGTGTTATTGATCCAGCATCACGCGGCAGGGCGCAGGCTGACGGCACACAGTTGCTGCATCTATACCGTCAGCTTGGATTGAATATAGCGACTGCCGATAACGCTGTTGAATCGGGCATCCACACTATCTGGCAGATGCTCTCTACTGGTATGATGAAGGTTTTTAATACTTGTCCGTTGATTCTTGATGAGTTCCGTGTTTATCGTCGTGATGAGCGCGGGAAGATTGTAAAAGAGAACGACCACATTTTAGACAGCTTGCGCTATCTCGTAAATTCTGGAATAAACCTTGCCGCCTATGATACTGGCGGTGCAAAGCAGGCAGACCCGTACAGTCGCCGCATAACACGAACAATAGGAAGCTGGATGTCGACATGACAGAAGAAGAAATTCAAAAAGCCAAGGAAATTTTTTCACGCCCATCAAAAGAGTGGACAAACGTAGAAAACGCTTTTTTGTACTCGATGATGAAAAAGCATGGCAGAGACACAGTTAAGAATCTGCGTAACGCTGAAGTAGTTAAATCGGGGCTTGGTTTATAATGGCCATAGACGTTAAAGACGTACAGGAAGCATTTCAAGACACTAAATCCGGTTGGGATGAGAATTACAAAACTGCCAAAGCAGATTTGAAGTTTCAACATGGTGGAAGTCAATGGGATGACGGCGACCGTAATGCGCGTGAGGTATTAAAGCGCCCATGCCTTGAGGTTAACCTTCTGCCTCAGTTTGTTCGCCAGATCACTAACGATGTTCGTATGAATACCCCCGCCATCAATGTTTCTCCCGTTGGTGGCGGGGCTGATATGGCGACTGCCAAGGTGTTGCAGGGGCTGATACGCAACATAGAATACACTTCCAGCGCGGCAGAGGCATACAGCAACGCTCTTGAATACGCTGTTAAGGGCGGCATCGGTTTCTTTCGTTTAGACCATGATTATGAAGCGTTGGACGGTTTTAACCAGCAGATTTTTATTCGCAAGGTCGTTAATCCGTTTGCGAATTTTATTGATCCTAAATCCATTGAGGACGATGGTTGTGACGCTAAATTAGGGTTCACGATTGACGGTTTGACTAAAAAAGAATTTGAAGAACTGTACCCAGACGCCGACGCTGAGAGTTTCGACAAAGACGATCAAAAAAGCGGAAGTGGGGCGCTTGTAACGGTTGCCGAATACTTCCACATTGAGGAAGAAGAAAAACAAGCCGCGTTGCTTGAGGACGGCACTGTCGTTGAATACGCTAAGGGGATGGACGGCGTTAAGGCTGTCCGTAAGTTAAAAAAGAAAAAGGTTTACCGTTGCAGGGTGTCCGGCGCTGATATTCTTGAGGAAACCATTTTCCCAGGCATATACATTCCGATTATTCCTGTGTACGGCGAAGTAACGTGGATTGACGGTAAGCGCAAGATTAAATCGCTTATCGCAGACATGAAAGACCCGCAGAAGATGCACAACTACTGGGCATCACTGGAAACTCAGATTTTGATGATGCAACCGATTGCACCTGTTATGGCGGAGTTTGGTCAGACAGAAGATTTTGCAGACGACTGGAATAACCCAGGCAATGCATCTGTTCTGCGTTATAAGGGAACTAATGCGCTTGGTGAGAAAATCGCCCCGCCGCAACGTCTTAACCCGCCAGTAACACCGCAGGGCATTACAAACGCTCGGATGACATCTGCTGAGAATATGAAGCAGACCGTTGGCATGTACGACGATTCCCTCGGCCAGCGCTCTAATGCAGTTTCTGGCGTTGCTATCAACAACCGCAAGGTTGAGGGCGAGGTTGCTACATATCACTTTGGCGACAATCTAAACCGTTCTATCGCGCATGGTGGTCGTGTAGCACTGAGCATGATCCCAACGATTTACGACACATCACGCGTTGTTCGTATCATGGGCGAAGAAGATTCTTCTGAGGAAATTGGCATTAACGGTGAATTTGTCGCCGGACAGAAACAGGCTTTCGATTTAACAGCAGGACAATACGATGTCAGAGTTACAGCAGGCCCATCCTTTACTACAAAAAGGCAAGAAGCGGCACAGTATCTGCAAACACTCATCCAAGCGCAACCTGAGTTGGTGCAAATTGCCGGTGATATTCTTGTTAAAAATATGGACTTCCCTGGCTCAGAAGCTCTTGCAGATCGTCTGCGTAAAATGGTTCCGCCGAATCTTCTCTCGGAAAAAGACAGGCAAGCTAACCAAGAAGAAGATCCAGAGAAAATAGAGCTTGCTAAGAAGCTGCAAGAGGCTTCGCAGCACATGGCGACGTTGCAATCTGCCTTGGATGACAAGACTGCAAAAGAGCAGGCAGATATTGAAACTGATAGGATGAGGGTGGCTATTGAGGCTGAAAAGGCAAAAACAGATAAGTACAAGGTTGAATCAGACGTTGAACTCAGGGCTGCTGAGTTGCATCTTCAGGCGACAGCACCAAAGGCATCGGCAGGCGGAACAGCGAAGGCGGCTGCACCGTCCTCCGGCAGCGCACCGCCACAATCAGGGGCAGAGGAAGAAATGTTGAGTATTGACGAATTGCGTAATCTGCTTGAACAGCGCACACAGAAGAAGATGGAAGATGACGCGGCAGCAGCCGAAATGCAGCGTCAAATGGCAGAGCAACAAGCTGCTATTGCAGAGCAGGAAGCCGCTAAAGAGCATGGCGAGAAACAGTTTCAGGTTGAGTTGGTAAGCGCCGTTGTCGGCGCAGTTAAGGAATTGACTGCGGCAGTACAGACACCAAAGCAAGTTATCCGTGATGATGCTGGCAAGGTTGTTGGGGTTAAATGACCTATTCACACAAGGATTTTACCAGTCAGACGCTGATAGAAAGAACTGATCTTAACGGACAGTTTATCCGTGGGTCTTGTTTTTCGCAGCAGGTTCCAGACTCGGTGATTTTTCCAGAGGGAATGACTGGCGTAACGTTTTTAAATTGCAATCTTGAAAACTGCGTCATACCAGAGGGGAATACTGTTATTGACTGCGAAACACGCCGCTACGCCGTCCAGAACGACGGCAACGGATGGGAAATTGACGAGAATAACGTGCCTACAACGGTTGTTGACTATTTGCATTTTTTCAAAACAGGTAAAAAAATGCCTAACCCCGCAGATATTCCAAATAAAAAAGTATCTGAGCGCGTTAATCTTAGGGGCGATTAATGGCATTATCAGCATCCTCGGTTATAGAGATAAACAGCGGGGCGACTGCATCAAACGTCAACGGCGGTGGATTTAATCCGGCCAACGCGGGGATGCTGGCCGACCTGACGACGGACACGAATACGGCGAACACAGCCGCGCCCATCGTTTCTTCAGCGTCCTACAATTTCGTCGCTGGTGACGTAGGAAACTGGCTATATATCAAGTCCGGCACGAACTGGACACCTGGCTGGTACAAAATCGCAAGCGTGGCATCGAACAAGGCGACATTAAGTGCCGCAGTTGGTTCTGCAAACGTCGTGCAGGTTGTCAATAACAGATATGTGACTAACACAGTAATTGGATGCGCGACTGTGGGAACGCCAACGGCTGGCACATTCACCATTGATTACTCTCAATCAAC
>ERZ1292625.2616-Hain-H41-01um-R1-2616-length-16207-cov-12_pt1 | contig 16207 bp, 21 predicted proteins | sample MGYA00564400_ERZ1292625 | MGnify/ENA primary metagenome ERZ1292625 (study PRJEB36523, sample SAMEA6512639) | groundwater metagenome | collected 2019-01-08 | study: AquaDiva: Metagenomics assemblies of 32 groundwater samples | reverse complement strand
CAACGCCACGGCCAACGCCATGGCCAACGCCATGGACAACTATTTGGTTAATTTCTTCCTTGAGTGCGCTAGAAAGTGGTCGACCATGTATCAAGGTGGGAATATGTGGGTTGGGTTCCCATCGTATGTTGAGGCCGCGCGCGATGTATTGGGGCTGGATTTGCCGGAATATGAAAAGTATCGGGCATGGGAAGATTGCGCTAAACATGGCGGGTTTAGAATCATGCATGATGAATTTTGCATGATTAGCGATTTCCCGGAATACATCAAACTAGACGATCAGAGACGGCCGCATTGCGAAACAGGTCCTAGTCATAGGTGGCGGGATGGGTGGTCAATTTATTTCTGGCATGGGGTACAAGTTCCACGAGAATGGATCGAAGAAAAGCATACCCTAACCGCCGGAATCGCGCTAAAATGGGAGAATATCGAACAGCGTCGCGCGGCGTGCGATATTATCGGTTGGAACAGAATACTTTCCGAACTGAACGCCAAGACAATAAACAAGGATGAAGACCCTACAATAGGCGAATTGGTAGAAGTCAATTTGCCGGACGCTGGGAAAGAACGGTTTCTCAAGGTTCTTTGCGGAACAGGGCGGACTTTCGCTATTCCTGTCCCCAAAGAAATGAAAACCGCATTGCAGGCGAACGCCTGGACTTACGACGCGGAAGAGTTTGATTTCCGCGAAATGCTTGAAACCCGAACCTGAAAGGAACCGCAATGAAAGTCTTTAAGAACTGTGCCGCCCAAGGCGATTTGCTCATTCGCCGGATCGACAAATTGCCCGTCGATATTACCCCCGTCGAACCCGAGAATGGGGTGTTTGTGGTCGCCCACTCGGAAACCGGACACCATCACGTTATCACCGCAGAGAGGGTGAAAGCATATCGTCCATCAAGCGGGGACATTTATAAGATGTTCCTTGAAATCCCCCGCTTGAGCGAGGAAGAAATGCCGGTCATTCAGCACCTTCGTTCGTTCGATACGCACGAAGCATTGCGGCCGAACGAAGGTGGGGTCTTTGAAATCAGGCGGCAGCGCGAACACACTCCGGAAGGATGGAGAAGGGCGCAGGACTGATGAAAAAGCGTGAATACCTGATATTGCAACACACAAAGGAGACTGGCCCGTGAATAAAGTATTGAAAATCGTTGCTAATGATAAGACCAACGGTGGGAAAGAGGCAATTTCCGCATCAGAACCGTTTGCGGTTGAGGTCGAGTTGACCGGAACGGCTGATTTACTATTCCATCGTTGGAATAATGAAGCAGTTGCCGAGAAGGCGTCGGCGGCAAAGAATAGCCGCGCCAAGAAAACTGACGATACCGAATCTTATGTTTGGCGCGATGAAGCCGGAAATATTTGTGTCCCTGGCGAATATGTCCGTCAAAGCATCATCCATGCCGCAAAATTCAAACAAGACCCGAGGTCTCCCCGCAAGTCGGCAATGGACTTGTTTAAGGCTGGGGTTGTTTCTCTTACGCCATTGGCAAGTGTTGGCAAAAGTGAATGGGATTACTTAGACGAGCGTAGGGTTACAATCCAGCGCAATGGCATAACCCGCGTTCGTCCGGCTATGCGTTCGGGTTGGAAGGCTAGTTTTATTTTTCAAATCCTGACGCCGGAATACATTGACATGGCTTTGTTCCAAGATATTCTAACTACCGCTGGGCGGCTGACTGGGATAGGCGATTTTCGCCCGACTTATGGGAGGTTTTCAATATCTATGTTCCGCGATTGTTAATTCGGTCGGGCGCGGCTCGGTGCGGCCAGGCGCGGAAAGGCAGGGTGGGCTAAGGTATGGTTTGGTGCGGCTTGGAGTGGCATGGTATGTCCTGGCATGGTAAGGCAAGGTTGGCTCGGGCGTGGTACGGAATGGCGCGGTCCGGCTAGGTGTGGCAAGGCGTGGTACTTTATGAGCGACAAAACTAGATTAACGTGCGTTTCTGCCAAGGATTTTACGGCTGCGATAGACGCCATTAAAAACCTTGATCAGCAAAAGAGGTGGATTATCACAATCGGCCCGTATACCCGTGACAGGTCTATCGAGCAGAACAAACTACAGCGCCGGTTGATTGGCATCATCGCCAAGCAATTAGGCGACAGAACGCCGGAGGAAGTGCGCGGGGAGTGCAAGTTGACATTGGGAGTTCCGGTCATGCGGGCAGAAAATGAAACGTTCCGAGAGAAATATGATTCGGTTGTGCGCCCGCTGGCCTACTCCCAAAAACTTGCATTGATGATGGAGCCGCTTGATATGCCCGTGACTAGGCTAATGACTGTCAAACAAGCAACCGTATATCTGGATTCCATTTTTCGGCACTATTCGAAATTGGGCATTATGTTCCCTGCCCGTGAAGAATTAGAGGAAAATGCGCCGTGAATAAAAATCCCCCCATCCGTGACAAAAAGTATCTTCTGTGGCTCATGACGCAGCCTTGCGTGATTACGGGATTGCGGGCGACGGAAACAGAGGCCATCGATCCCGTCCACATTGGGACGGCTGGAAAAGGCATCAAATCTGGTGACGATGAAGCGTTGCCAGTATTACATCAATACCACGTTGTGGCCCACAACAGCGGCGAGATGTCCATGTTCCGCGTCTCCGCCCCCGATTGGCTCTTGCGCGCCGCTTTCCGTGCCTATGCGCGGGAGATGTATAGGGAGTGGAAAAATGACTAGAGAACTAGGGGAACTGTCAAGACGAGGACGAATCGCGGCGGTTTCCGAATGCATCCATTGGGATAACAACCAAGGACTTTGCTTCCTCTCGTCCGGAAAATGCGAATGCCTAAAAATAGCTCGGGATCAAATATCAAAACTGAGGATCAAGAGACATGAAAAGAAAAAATAAGGTGTTGCTCGATGCAGAGGATAGACTTCTTCGGGCTGTTTGTAGTTTTGTTGAATATAAAGGCGGGAGGGTAATTGTTGCCGGTCCTACGGGCGTGCAATTATGCGGAAAGTACAGATACAGAATCGTCATTGATTGTATGGGCAATCCGCCGCCGAAAGCAAAAAAGGATTAATCATGTTCCGCTGGCTCCGCCGCCTATTCCGCCGTCAGGTCCTGACAATCGAGAATTGCCGCTGGTTCATGTTCAAGCGTAGAGGGGTTTGAACAATGAAATGGATCAACCGCAATTTCCAGCCGCCTTCGCCATATGTCGGTCTATTCACCGATGCAAAGAAATTTCGTCAGTCTTGCATTAAAGTTGGATGCAAGGAAATCCCGCTATACCCGGAATCAAGTGCGGCCAGAACATGGTTTATGCATAACCCGGAAGGGGAGTTATGCGCGTTCGTTTGCCTGAATTTGGCGAAGATCAAGAAATACAAACGGATAGAACTATACGCTTTGCTGTGCCACGAGGCTGTGCATGTCTGGCAGGAATGGGCGGCAGGCATTGGAGAGGATAAACCGGGCGCAGAGCAAGAAGCCTACGCCGTGCAATGGATCAGCCTAAAACTGATGAACGCATGGGAGGAAATTAAGAAATGACCGCGTTTTCCCATTTAGCAATGTTTGCCTTCGGGGCCGTTATGGGAGCATTGATCACGATCATGATCTTTGCGGATGGAGCGGGGAAAATGGCTGATGCGATGGATGAACTAACGCGGACGCTCAAGGAAGACATGGTTATGCTGCCAGTGAGTAAACCGAGGGCAAAACAATAATTAAGGCGCTATCTCCACTGGCTTCCCGCCTGACGGCATTGTTGAGGCCGCGCCGAAACGACTGACGGCTTGGTAAATCCACCATGCCCGCGATTGCCCCATTCCGTCCTCAAGACACATTTCGCGCAATAGTTCGTCGGCGCGGACCTTAAATGATGGCTCTAACTGCCCATCACGTATCAATTGATAACAGGCATCATGCACAAGTGATCCGCGCATGAATGTTTTAGTATCGAACGTAGGCCCGCTAGGTCCATCCCAAGCAAACCCCTTCTTTATTGTTATCATCCCGGCCGTGTTCAGCCGTATCCAAGGCGTCGTTATATCCTTACCAGGGAAAATCCTAGTAGCGCAGGTGTAGGCTTCTAGTATCTGGTATTTGTAACCAGAACGATATTTGATTGACGGTCTCATTGTGGCCGCGCCATTCTTGCCGCGTCTAGTTTGAGTTTTGCAGCATCCAATGCACCTTTCGCCGCCGCCGCATCGGAAGCCGCGCCTAATGCCGTTACGCCAAGAACAGCCCGAGTAACAGCAGAAGCGATTTCAGGGATAGTTTTGCCAGCCATTTCATTCAAGGTTTTGGCGACAGCCGCTTCAATGGCCTGTCCCTTGGACCCAATAGATGATTTGGCGGATACCATTATAATGCCGCCGCATACCTCCCCGATCACTTCCAATTGCTCCCTATCCTTTCCATCATCGAGGCGGGCTGTACACTCTCGGGTGGCCTTCCCGTTCGCGTCAAGTTGTACAGTTTTTACCTCGAACCGCGTCATGCCAGCGTCCCCGCCGGATGATTGGGCGCAAGCGGAAAGAATGATTGCGGATAGCGTAAGAATTAATACGTTAAGGCGTTTCATTGAGCAATTTCCTTCTGTTCCTTGTCGATACAACGGCTAATGCGGAGGAAGAATAGATGAACGAGCGGATACAATAGAACGCCAAGAGCGCCCGCTTGTTCCGCGTTTATGCCTATTCCTAGATAGGTTAACGCCCATTGAATCGCGACGCTGAGGGCACTGACAATTCCCATCAGGCCAGTTGAAGCCGCGAGTTGATTCGAATTATTCATCAATAGCTCCAAATATTCGGGCGCGGGCCGTCAATGATCTTGTCTAGGTGTATGAACCGCCCAACTCCCTTTTGATTGACGCCCAATCCGGTAAAACCATGTTCTAGCGCCAATTTGACTAGGACAAGAGCGGAAGCCCCGCCTAAACCAATATCGACTGCACGGCCCGTCGTGTGCGGTCCTGTGGGGCCTGTCTTGGAGATTTTGGCGTTGTGCTCGGGGCAACGGTAGCCGCTTGTGACCGGCATGGCCGCGCCGAACGCCGTTCGCAATGCTTGCAGATCGTCCAAGAAATCAGGATGCATCCCCATCCGCCTGCAATGTTGGCAAGACATTTCCTCGGGCGTAAAATTATCCCAACGCCATTCAGTCATTTGCGCTTCAACCATGAAACGGCGATGACTTCAATACCGCGCGGCCCTAGCCACCCGGCAATCGTTCCAATACCAGCCGCCGTACCTTGGCCCAGCCCCCAAAACTCAGACGCCGACCAGACTAAAAGACTGATCCCGGCCACTATCGGCAACTCTAAGAGCAATTCGCGGGAAAAGAACGGCCTTAGCCCGCTCCGCACTTGGTCCGCGTGCCAAGCCAGCCGCCCGACGAAAACCCCAATCGCGGCGATGCTAATACCAGCCAGAGCCTTCGTTGCTTCAGTCCATGAAAACATATTCTATCTAATCCCTTGCATCTTCGGGTCCTATTAGGAGCCCCCAGTTTAGGTTAAGGCGTCGGCAGTGGATTGGCGGGCCACTCAGACCCCACGATATTTGATTTGAAATCGTAGGCAACAACTTCGGCTGAAGCCGCCATCGCCATGATTGCCGTTGCGTGTGCCTCCTCGGCCTTAAATGCTGATGTCACGTGGTCGTCAAGAGCCTGGGCCAATGCCTTGAGCTGTGCGTTCGTCAGTGCGATGTACTGACCAGGCGCGACTTTCCACCGCTTAGAATATTGCGGGTTGCCGTTGGCCTGTGCGAAAGCCCCGGTCAAAAGCAGTTTTGTTCTATCTGTCGTATCAACACCCACTGAACTCCATACCATACCTCCATTCTCGATGGCGTATCGGTGCGCCGCAAGAGCGGTAAGCTTCATGCTCCGAACGTCAGCGAGTGGGCGAATAACAGGATTAGGGTAGGTGCGTGTGACGCCGTAAGCGGTGAACGTATCAAGGTGGATGCCCGGTAAGTAATTCGTGTCGGACATAGGGACTTCGTTGAATGTTGCCCATCCAAGCCCTTGTCGCTGCGCCTCAGTCAGCTCTGAGATCAAGCGATACTCACCGTTGAACACGGCGCTTGGTGTCCGCGTTTGTGCCGAAACGACGGGAAGGCCAAACATGCCGGGGGAAGTTTCAGTCAGTTTGCAGTAGGACATGGTTTATCGTGCCTTTCCTTGTGTGGTTCCAATTCCCCCCAGGGGGAACTCTGCGAAGGCAGCGAAGATGTAAATGCTGCCAGAGGCGTTTGTGTCTCCACCGATCGCTCGCAGTTTGAACCCGTTGCTTAAAAAATCCCTGTCATTTGCTGTGTATTCAGCCTCAGCGGCATTGGGCTTAAGCCCGACAACACCAACGTTATAGGAGCTTCTTACGCTATCAAAGATAGCCCAATCCTGAGCCGCCCCGAGCCGCCTAAGTAGAACATACTTCGGCCTGAACCCACACCAGATGAACGGTCCATCGGCAACGCCGTTGCCGGTATAGGAGCCAAATTTGGAGAAGCCTTCTTTCTCGGCGAAGCAATAGGCGAGCATTCCATTCGTGTTGTTCGTATTTGTTGAGGCTCCCAAACTGAACACAGTACTTGTCGCCGTCGTGCTGTTCCAATACGCCGCGTCTGCTACTTTGTCCGCCGTCGTGTTCAGAACCATATGCTCTGTATTGAGCAGACTGCCATGGTAGACCGGCCACTCGGTGACTTGGGTATTTGCCTTTGTGATGATGAACTTCGGTACAGCACCAAGCCCATGCCCGACAGTCGCATTCGCGGCGGTGCCGGTCCACTTAACGATGCTCATTCCCGCCGTGATGTTGGCGCTCACAGTAGAGGAAACTGTGCCATCGGTATTCGCAGCACCAGCGCCGTTGAACTTGCCCGCGTAGTAAACGTACGTCGCGGTGTTGGTGTTGACGATGGTGGCGGTGCCGAGCGTGAAGCCGTCAGCATTGAACGAAGTCAATGAAGCGGCGTCCGTTACCTCGGCGGCGGTGCTGTCGGAAGAAAGATACTTCGTCGCCCCGCGAACTGCATCGAACCACGCCCACGATCCAGCGGCATCCCGACGTTTAGTAACGACCCAATCCGGCTGGAAATCCAGGCCTGAAATGGAAAGCGTTGCGCCTGTTCCGGTGTAAAGCCCGGCGGTAAAGTGACTAGATGCATCCTTAATCGTCGGCGCAGGAAGGTTCGCGGTGCATAGGCGTTTGAAGCCGGTGGGGACGGTATACGATAGTGCGCCGTTCCCGTTTTTAAGGGTCGCACTGGCACCAGTGGTAAACGGGAAGGCGGTTCCGACAACTGCTGCCGACACAGTGGTGTACGCGGTCCCGTCTGTAGTGTATTCAAGCGTCGTCGTGCTGTGCGTATATCTGAACCCGGTTGTCGTGGCGTTCGTCACGCCCTGCGTGTAGGTCGTACCTGCCGTATTCTCTAAGCCAGCCGTGACCCCCGCAGCGTTTGCTGTAATTTCCCAATACCACTTGTCGTCTTGAGATACAGAGATCGTGCTGCTGGCAGTTCCGGCGGCGGTTAGGTTGCCATTGGTCAACGCGGATGTAGACGGCCTAACGGCGTTCCAGGTGCAGAAATTCCCGATATCGTTTGAAGCCTGATCGGTCGGGCTGTCAGTCGTTTGTGTGACGGTGCCGGTTTTGGTGAAATTGTTTCCGTTGCCGCTGCTATCGTCGCCAAGAGAAGCGCCGTTCTCGAACTTGAGCCAGTAGTCGTGCGCATTGGTCCCAAACAATCCGGTCAAGTCCTTCGGAATCAGACCAGGAGACGGGCTCGGGGCGGCTGCAAAGAAATCAGAAACAACTTTGTCACCAGCCTGGATAGACTTGCCATTCAGGTAGAAGAAATGGGTGTAGTTAGCCGGGAAGAAATCGACCGCGTTAATCGAGCCAACGAAAGATGCTTGGGCGCGGCCGAAGCCGAGTGCCAGACTGGCTGACGGATTATTAGAGGTTCCGAATGACGTATGCTCCATCAAGGAACCATCCGCATTTAATCCACACCAAACACGAATACGATTGCCCGCAGTTCCGTCGGTCGTATCGACGGATACTAGCCAAGGCAGCCAGCCGCTAGTGTCTCTAAATACGGCAGTTGTCTGACGAAAAACAGTCAACCCACCCTGAATACGAAGTTGATCGGACGTATCGTAGAAACGGATATGGAAATGACCGGCGTCCGACGCCGCCCCACCGTCCCACGTCGAGTAAAGATTATCGGTTACGGCCGCTATAATCCCAAGCTTAGTTCGCTTTACCCACCCGCCGAAGATCGCCTTCGTATTTGAAACCGTAGTCCCTGGCGTCCGTGAGAAGTACCCCGTCGAGCCGTCGCCATAGACGGAGTTGTCTAGGATATAGCCGCTGCTGTGTGTAGCCCCGAGGAGGAGTTGTTGCTGCGACATTAAGTGAGGCCCACCCCGGTAATAACCCAAGACGTACTCGCCACTTTGATCGCCGTCGCTTGCCCGTAAGCCGCCAGCGTCCTGCTGCCGGTCGAGGCGTCAGGGTAGAACGTCATGGTGTCGGAAGTGATCGCAATCGTGACCGTGTTGATTTGGTTGACAAACGTAATCGTCGTGCCAATCGGATAGGCCACGTTGGCGTTGCTATCAATCGTGAACGTGCGGGCGTTGTTGTCGGCGGTCGGATGGAGAATGTGCTTTCCGCCATCAGCCAGAACGGTCGTATACGCCACAATCTTGCTTTGTTGGTCGATGGGGACGCCCGACAAAGTGCCGCCTGTAACTGCGATAGATGTTGAGTTTTGGACCGCCATCGTGCCGAGGCCGAGCGTTGTCCTGGCGTCCGACGCCGAACCATCATCCATTAGCGTCTGTGCGAAAATAGAAGCAAAAACGCCTAGTTTGCTTATCTCAAAAACACCTTCCGCCGTATAATAAGCCTCATACCATTTTGACGCTTCAAGATAGATCGTCGCGGACATAGCCGCGCCATTCATTTGACCGGCCTTCGTTACTAGGCCGGAAACCGCAATCGTAACAACAGCATCCGATTGCGTTACCCCACTCTTGAAACGGAATCTCTGCCCAGCAGCATAAGCCGTAATTGCCGGTGTGACTGTCAGAGTTAGGGCGTTTTTAGTCCCGCCAGCCGTTCCGGCCCAAATAAATGCTTCGGCCTGCACCTGTCCAAGATTGGCGCTATCTGTCGCCGCCGAACCAGCCCCTAGTCCAGTCAACTTATAGGTTCCCATCGGCAAGTTTGCCGTCGGCGTGGTCTGCCCGTCCTTCGCAATGCTCCCGGTCAATGCCGTGGCAATATCCGAAAGGTCGGAGTTCATCGCGGTTTCGGAAATAACCGTATCGTATACGAACGCCGCTTCCGGTAATGAGTATGTGCCAGAGCCGTTTCGGGCCATAGTTATTGCTCCTGTAATGCCCGGCTCAAGCGACCGGCTTGGTAGGCTCCAACCCCAACGCCACGCGGCGTCATTCCAGCGCCCCTAAGAATATTAGACAAGCGCCCGCCAACATCAGAAAGTCCGCCAACTGCTCTACCGCCATAATAAGCTGCCTCTCCTACTGTGCGGGGTGAAGTCGCCAGAAGTAACGGCAACGCAAGCGGGTTTACTGTGCCGCTTACTATCCCGGCGCCCATGCCCAAGCCACCAAGTGCCGTTCCTGCACCCTGCAACCCTCTGGGGGTTGTGCTTGATAATGCCTGTCCCGCAAGTCTAGGCATTAGGTCGGGCGCTCCACGCGCCGCCATTGTTTCAGCAAGATCAACCCGACGCCCGTAGTTCGTATTTGCATTATTCCGCATAACCGATTGCAGTTTGCGGATAGTCGTGTCCACATCGGCCTTCGGATTTACGGACAGTGTTTTTTCGATGTCGTGGATAAGGTCACTCGCCCGCTCATAGTCTTTCATGACGTTGGCATAGTCAGGCGCTTGCTTAACAATTTCGTTCTTGATCGCGCTATATGTCTGGTCTGCGACGACCCGTGCTGCCTTTTCAGTCAATGGGTCGTAAGTCTTGCCGATGGCGTAAATCTTCTGCTTTAACGCGTCCAGCCCCTCCGGCGTGTGAAACTCGGCGGGGTCAAGCATTTTCCAATCTTCAACGGTCTTTCGGATAGACTCCATTGCTTTTCCGGCTGTTGGGTTAATTGTCTGTCCCTTGTAAACACCAACGCTCGCAACTTTGTCGATTGCCTTATCAATGGAGGTGAAATCCATAATTGTCTTGTCCGCGCTTACGCCCGCCATTCCTGCACGATAGGTTGATGCGCGATCTTGTTTCATGCGATCAAGCGCCGTGGTGGTGTCCGTAACAACGTCCTCAACCGGCGCGATCCCACGCATTTGTTCTGTAAACGCCCGGCCCTGTTGCCCACCGGCATAACCAGCTTGTGCGGCCTCTGAAACCGCCCTAGCGCCAGCGCCCGTGGTTGTTCCGAAGATAGGCGCGGCGACCTTGCCAACGTACTCTGCACCCTTACCAGCCGTCTGTAGGGCAACATTGAGCGGGTCAATGGCGCGTCCAACGGACCCAACAGCACGGGCAGTCTGTCCGGCCAAGCCTGGGGCGCGAGCGGCTACCGTCGCACTACCCGTCAGGATCATGGAAACATCGGACGCGAACCCAACCGGATCGGTCGCCATAGTGCGCTTTACTTGTTCAACGCCTCCGTAGCGATCAACGAGAAACTGCCCAACCGCATCAGCGTACTGCTCACTTTCCTGTTTGCCAGGAACGGCTTTCATCATCACGCCTAGCCCGAGATTGCCGATAGCCTTAACGGTTTCGACCGGCTCACGGACAATGGCCGTCAAATCGGATATGAATTGCTTGGCGCTTGCTGGCGCGTTCTTCATCGCCTGTGATGCGACATCGGACCAAGACATACCCGTAGAGGGGGTTGCATCTTGATATACGGGCGCGCCCTCAAGGGCTGGCGGCTCCTGATCCATTGATATAGGTGCTGATGCTTCTTGACTAACTGCCGCGTTTTGAGATTGCCGTCCCTCGCGGATTAGTGCGATACGAGCCTTAATAGCATCCTCCGGAGTTCCGTCGGGGATACCTCTAAGAACGATGCCATCTTTTGTTTGAATGTCCATTTACCAATCCACTATGACTGGTGATAGGTTAACGGCAGGTCCGCCGCCTATAGGCGCGCGGGCTTCTCCGCGTCCCTCTTTCGGCTCTGCATACGATTGGATTACATCTTCGGGGTCAAGCCTATAACGTTTTGCCAATTCCCTATATTTTGTCTCAAGGCGGTCAGCGCCGGATTTTTGCACTTTGTAAATAGTTTCAGCTTCACCCTTGAAAGCATCGCGCAAATCTTTTGGCAGACGTTCACCCGTAAGAATACGCTGAACGGCACCCTGCACACGTTCGCCAAATGAGCCAGAGGCGGCAGCAGTAGCAAATTCAGATTCTCTAACAACAGAGCCAGGGTCAAGTAATTTCACATATGAATAAAGCAAGGACATATCCCCGGCTCCGGTATCCGATGTTGATCTAATTTTAGATGTGGCGTCTTGAACCACTCTGAAATCTTTAGTCAATGTATTGAACTCATCACGGAGAGTATTAGCCCGCTCAAACACCTTTTGTTGACCGGCCTCCGTGATTTTCATTTTCGCAATATTTTCTTGAGCGCCCAGTAGTCTCTCTTGCTGGCCTTCTTTCCATGTGCGTTCGGATGCTAATTGTTGTTCTTTCCAAGCGCGTTCGGACGCCTTCTCAGCGGTCGCCTGTTCCTGCGCCATGCGCTGCATCCCGATTTGCGGGAGCAGTTCCATAGCTTGTTCGTTGTCGCCAAGCCCCGCAAGCGCAGTCTGTGCCCCAGCCCAGCCGCCAGCGGGCGCGTTGCTAATCTGACCCGTATCCGGGTTGACCCACGGCTTTGTGGTCATGCCCTCCATCATGGTCCGGTACGCCTGCGAACGCTCACGCGCATCTTCGCCCTGCATATATCCGGCAAGACCCTGACGGAGTAAAGAAGCCATGCCTTGCGTATTTGACTGGATCGGCGGCGCTTTTGCCTCTTGCTGCATGAGCATGTCAGCCAAAGACTGGCGCGAGGATACAAAGCGGCGGCCGGGATCACGGGATTTTGGCATGGCTCACCCCTTGCCCCATCTATACCCGGCACCCTGCGCCCCAGCCCCGGCAATACCATAAAGCCCCTGAAGATTTGCCCGATAATTCCCCATCTGCTGATTATAGGCATTCTGGCTCATGGCGTTTTGCGCTTGGGCGTTGGCAAACTCGGCCCCCATAACGTCAGGCGAGGCAATCTGTCCCTGCGGCGCTGCGATGAACCCAGGCATGGCCGGTTGCGATCCACTGATAAATGCCGACAACTCCGAAAGCGGTTGCGTCCGCTGCATCAGCATTTCGTTGATCGCGCGATCTCGCGCCGTTGTTTCGTATCCGTACTGCTGGCCAGCGATTCCGGTAGACTGAATATCAGCCGCAATCATCGCGTCATTATAGGCGCGGTTGTATTCGTCCATCGCGGTATTATAGGCCTGTGTACCAGGGACAAAGCCTTGATTGGCAAGCTGCGTTTCCAACGTAGCCTTGCGCTGCTGCATCTGCGGGTTCATTCGCGTCATCAAATTGCCCATCTGCTGCGTTCGATAGGCTTCATTGAATTGCGGACCCGCTCCCATGCTTGTAAGCGAAAACGGGTCTTCAAAAGCCGATCGGACCTTGCCTAACTGAGACTGGGCAATTTCCCCGTACTGCTGCGCCGTACCCGTCGAAAGATCATAGAGCCGTTGTTGCTCGGGGCTGAAAGCCTGTGTCACCTTGTATCCAGGGATACCCTCTACCTCAGTCCCGGTAGCTTCATATTTCGTCGAACCCTGCGGAGTGTACTGATCCACCATGTTCAACGCGCGCTGCTGTAACGCCGCTTCTTTGTTGAAAGCGGCTTGACCAGCGGCTGATTTACCCGCGTCAATTACAATCGGTTGTGGGGCTTGCGGCGCGCTCTTGCAGGTGCAACCCATCTTGGCACTCCTTAACGAATGTACCGCCGAGACATTCCATGTCCCTAGCGAAAAACTTGCTCTTGCGTTCGCCGTCAGTCGTGGAAACGACGGCTAAAACCAAGTTCATGCGCGCAGTATCAGCCAATCCGAAAATGAAGCGTTTCAAAAGAATAGCCGCTCTACTGTTCCGATATTCCGGCGAAACGTAAAACCAACTATCCCCGAGAAACTTGTCATTGCTAAACCAATTTGATTGGATGCTCACTCCAACCGATCCAACAATTTCATTCCCGTTCTCAACTACTGCACAGCCTCCGCAAGTAACTACACCGCTAATGTGCTCAAGTGCTTTGCCGACGGAAATCTTGTGTTTCGAGTTCTCTTTCGCCATCTCGACAAGCAAGAAGAAAATCCTGTCTACATCTTCCTTGTTTGCCGCTCTGACGGTTAGTTCGCTCATGCCAGATATTAACCAAAATCCGGTTAATCCGCAAGCCTCCTCACCTGGTCTTTTTGACCTCAAACGTCAGTCCGGCCGTCCTGTCAATCAACCCGCATTTTTCATCGGCGGTCGCATTGATCGAGCACCCGAGGGTTGGCAAATCAGCGTAAGGGCAGTCATGGCAATACCGAGCAATTCTGATCCACCCGTTAAATCTGGATTCCTCGCTAGGAACTGCCCGTTTTAAGACAAACCCGGCAATAATGAACATGCCCAGGGGGACGCCAATTAATGCCGGATGCGCCCCGACAAAATCGCGCAGAAAAATCCACCATGCGTCAAGAAGGCCGATCATCTCGCCAACTTGGGGACTAACCCACCCCCAGGTAAGAGCCAGAAAACATCCTTAAACGGGGCGTCAACCGCATCTGCAAACCTGTCGAGGGACTCTAGGTAACGGCCATCCCGATACAGGCCACTAGCTTGGCCGCCCAAACGATAGCTTTCAGCAACACCAGCGCCAGGACCATTCTCAACAATGTAGTTAATGACAGAAGGCGGCACTTTTCCAACAAGAGCCTGTACCAAGGCCCCAACCTCGCTCGCGCCTCGTTTAAGACCATATGCCGACCTTTCGCCATACTCCGACAATTCTTCGGCAAGCGTCTTTTTCTTTGGTTCGCTCAAAGCGCCCCGCCTTTCTCAAAGATGACATTGGTTGCGATCCAAGACGGTCTAGCCGAATTGGTGTTAATTCTCACCCGGACGGAACCAGCCCGGCCAACACCACGCACCCCACGCCATCCCTTGTAAATCTGGCCGTTCGTGCCCCAAGTCCCAATTCCCCATTTGGAAATGCCCCACTTGGCCGAATTGACCGGCGAAGATTGCGCGCTGGACGTTGGGTTCAAAACGCCGAAATCGACATTCCAATCAATCGCCGCGTTCGGGTCGCCGTCGCTCTCAAAGACGCATTCGGCCATCTTGAAAACCTTGCGGGCCTGCGGCGGCTTGAAATAATTAAACGCCTGCACAGCGTCCGCCGCTATATCCGATCCGTTATCGCTGGTCCCGGAATCGGCCTTATAGACCTTCCCGTCAGTTCCCCCAAAATATAGGTCGTCGTTCAACAGGCCCCAACAAAGCGCATTTTGCCCCGTAAACTTGCAGGGAGCGCCGGTAATGGTGTTAAAGACGTACTGATCGGCCGTGGTAGAACTTTTCGGAACGTTCAAGAGAAGGTATATCCCCTTCGGGTAAACAATAGGCTGCCACCCGTAATTTGCCTTATAATCCCGGACCGCATCATTGACCGCCTTAGTAATCTGGTCCGAAAGCGCGACAAGACGAGTCTGTGAACGGTCAACAGAGAGAACCGCCGAGAGGGGGAGAAGTCCATCCTGGGTCACAATCACAATATCGGACCCGGCTTTCGTGAAACACCGCCTCCCTATGGGTTTGCCGATGCGGAAAACGCCCACTAGGGACCATGTTGCCGCCGCTGATGGGTCCGTCCCTGAATAGACGATTGCCTCCCCCTCGGACGTAAGGAACACGGCAACATCGTCCATTCCGTCGCCCGCGTCCCGCGTCCATGTGCCCATCGCCATGATGTAGCCGCCTAGCTTGGCAATGCCCGCAAGACTGAATTCCGTAGCCGCGCCGCCGATGCTGTTAACGGCTAGATACCACGCGGAAAGGCTTTCCTTCTCGCCAAACCACATACGCCGCTGATGGATATTGATCCAGATCAGGTTTGCCGCCGTCGGGCCTGTGATGGCCGGAGTAGTGGCCCAGGTCGTTCCGTCATAGACAAGCGGGGTATCCGCCCCATTGACGCACCGGACAAACTGCCCCGCAGCAGTGCCTATCTTGACGAACTGCCAGCGGTTATTCGTCAGCGCGGAAACCTCCGCCGCTCCCACCGCCCCAGAACTGGTAACGTTGTAAATCGCGCCATTGTTAGCCGCGAACAGTTTCCCCGAACCCGTCAGGGGAACGTACTCGATCAGGCTTTCCACCGCCCCTGTCATGCCCGTAGCGTGCGAAGCGTGCCCGCGACGGATCGTCACCTTGTCCGTGGACGGAAACCAGTTTTCTAGCTTGACAGCGTTCTCCGCTGGCATATCAGCCAAGCTTTCGCGGGAGTCCCAACCCCCAGTAGGGGGCGGAAGGGCTGCGCTGCTAGACGCCATAAAGCAATCCTAACTCGACAAAACAACAGTCCGCGACGCCACAGGAATACCCGTGGAATGGCGGCTTGATTGCGCGAACAGATCAGCCGTCACCATGATATTCTCCGTCGCATTTTCATTATCCTGCAATGTGTCGAAATAGTTCTTGAAGTCAGCGAACGCACCCTGCGCCGGTTGACCTTCGGAAACTAGCCAGTCATACGTCGCAGCAAGAGCAATCAATTCCTCGTCAAGCAACGCCACATCAGTATCCACGGTAAACTCCACCTTGGGCGTTACTCCCGTTGTATCCGTCAGGTACTTGGAGGCAATGTATTCGAACGCCATGCTATCGCCGCTGGATACCGTAGGGATTGCCAGCACAATGCCGCCTCGATAGGTGAACTTGGGATTATCGCCCGTGTAGCTCGACGCCTTCAGCCCAGCCCAATCGGGCGCAGTAATAGGCCCTGAGAGCAATACGCTCGTACTCCGGTCCCAAAAGGTTTCAGGAATGAATCTGTCGAAATCCGTCGGCATTGACGCCGCCGCGATAAGCGTTTCCGTCCCGGCCGCCGTGAAAGTATGCTCCTTCCGCAGGATGTTCCACGGGTAGACCTTCATCA
>ERZ1292625.2612-Hain-H41-01um-R1-2612-length-16229-cov-5_pt1 | contig 16229 bp, 11 predicted proteins | sample MGYA00564400_ERZ1292625 | MGnify/ENA primary metagenome ERZ1292625 (study PRJEB36523, sample SAMEA6512639) | groundwater metagenome | collected 2019-01-08 | study: AquaDiva: Metagenomics assemblies of 32 groundwater samples | reverse complement strand
ATCGGAAGAATCAAAAAAGGTGACGTTTTGGTTGCTCCAATGACTTCTCCCGATTTTGTTCCAGCAATGAAAGAGGCCTCGGCTATTATTACTGACCAAGGTGGTCCTACATCACACGCAGCGATTGTATCAAGAGAGCTGGGTATCCCCTGCGTAGTTGGTACAAATGAGGCAACCAAGAAACTAAAGGAGGGCTTTATTGTAACGGTCGATGGCAAAGCAGGTAAAATTTATCTTGGTGGGAAAGTAAGACTCGAAGAAAATAAAGAGGTTGTTGTAAAAAGGAGAACAAATTTAAAAACTGCCACCAGAGTATATGTTAACTTGGCCGAACCCGAGCGTGCTTCTGAAGTTGCCAAAATGAATGTAGACGGAGTCGGACTTTTACGGGCCGAGTTTATGATTGCAGGAATTGGGATTCATCCTAAGCAGGCGATTAAAGAGAAAAAACAAGAGCATTTTATAAATAAACTAGCTGAGGACTTGGAGGTTTTTTGTAAAGCCTTTGACAGCAGGCCAGTTGTCTATAGGGCTACTGACTTTAAAACAAATGAATACAGGTCTCTTCCGGGTGGAAAAGATTGGGAACCTGTTGAGCCGAATCCCATGCTTGGTTTTAGAGGCGCATTTAGGTATGTCAGCTCCCCTGAAGTATTTAATTTAGAATTGCAGGCAATAAAGAAGGTTCGAGATAAATACAAAAATCTTCATTTAATGATTCCTTTTGCCAGATCTCCCGAGGAGCTAGCCAGAGTTAGGAAGATTGTAGCAGGAGAAGGCCTATTTGAGCCATCATTTAAATTTTGGATGATGGTTGAGATTCCCGCCAACGTTATTTTGCTGGAAGATTTCATAAAAGTAGGCATAGACGGCGTGTCTGTTGGCACTAATGACTTAACCATGTTGACTTTGGGAACTGATAGGGACAACAGTGAAGTGTCAGAGGCTTTTGATGAGCGCTCACCTGCTCTACTCTGGTCGCTTAGAAGAATTATACGAATTTGTCACAAACACAATATTACTGTTTCAATCTGTGGACAGTCAGTTTCTACATATGACGATCTTGTGCGATACTTAGTTAGGAAGGGAATTACCAGCGTTTCTATTAATCCAGACGCCGTAGACAGAGTAAGGGAGGTAATTGCAGATGCCGAAAATATCTAGAATTTGGGCTCACGAAATACTTGATTCGAGGGCAACGCCAACTATCGAGACGATTTGTGTTCTTGATACTGGCCAGGTTGCTGTATCGTCTATCCCTTCGGGAGCCTCAACTGGAACCCATGAGGCTCTTGAGCTTAGAGATAAAGACGCAGCCAGGTTTAATGGTAAGGGCGTGTTGAAAGCAGTTTCCAACGTAAACTCTATTTTAGGACCAGCTATAGTAGGTATGGATCCTGGCGCACAAGAAGAAATTGATGCTAAGTTAATTGCTCTTGATGGAACTGAAAACAAATCAAAACTTGGCGCTAATAGTATTCTTTCAATTTCAGAGGCGGTTACCAAGGCAGGCGCAATGGCTTACAAAACAACAGTCTATAATTGGGTTCTAGCTCTGGCCAAAAAAATAGGTATAAATGCAACAGTTAAAGTACCAACTCCACTATTTAACATGATAAATGGTGGTTTACATGGAGCCGGAAACTTAGATTTTCAAGAATTCTGGGTCGTTCCGGCCAGCTCAAAACCTTTTTCCCAAGCTCTTCAAGAGGGAGCTGAAATTTATATGGCCCTAGGCGAGAACCTCAAGAGAAGGGGTGCCATTCATTCTGTTGGAGACGAAGGTGGATATGCTCCAAACTTATTCACTAATGCGGATGCTCTAGAGCTTTTTGTTGAAAGCATAAAGCAAACAAATTATGCAATCGGCAGAGATGTGTTTTTGGGATTAGACGTCGCCGCCGACTCGTTTTATAAGAATGGTGAGTATCTTATAAGAGATAAGTCCGGCCCAATGGATGAGGCTACTTTTATAGAGTACTACAAGGATTTAAACAACAGTTATCATTTAGCTCTTCTTGAAGACCCCTTAAGTGAAGATGCCTGGGAAGGTTGGAAAAAACTCATGGCTACTATTGGTGAGCAACTGATCATTGTAGGTGACGATCTATTGGCTACAAATCCCAAAAGGGTTGAAAAAGCAATTGCTGAAAGAGCTTGTAATGCAATTTTGATTAAGCCCAATCAAATTGGTACAGTTACCGAGACACTCAAAGTTATAAAACAGTCGAAGGATGCTAATTGGAAAGTGATTGTCTCTCACAGATCGGGAGAGACAAATGATACATTTATTGCAGATTTTGCAGTAGGAGTCGGGGCGGATTATGTAAAGTTTGGCGCACCTGCAAGAGGTGAGAGGATAGCTAAATATAACCGCCTTTGGTCTATAGAGGAAGAGTTGAAATATGCCGTCCCTCAAAAGTGATCTTGTCATTCTTGCTGTTCTTGACGGTTGGGGTATTGCTTCTCCAGGACCCGGAAATGCGATAGCTCAAGCAAACACTCCAAATATGAATAAGTTCTGGGCCTCTTTCCCCCATACAGAGCTGCAGGCCTCAGGAGACTCGGTTGGGCTTCCCCGTGGAGAAGTTGGAAATACGGAAACTGGACACTTAAATCTAGGCGCAGGTAGGATTGTCTATCAGGATTTGGCGCGAATTAATATGTCAATTGCTGACGGATCTTTTTTTAAAAACGAGGTCCTTCTGGGAGCTATAGCCCACGCTCAAAAGAATAATTCTAATTTGCATTTTATGGGGCTGGTTGGCGCTGGGGGTGTCCATTCCAACTTAGAACATTTGTTTGCTCTTGTGCAGATGGCTTCCAGAAATAATTTCAACAGATTATTCTTGCATCTTTTTACCGATGGTAGGGATTCACCGCCGACTTCAACCCTTACTTATATAAATAAAATAAGAGAGGTGATAAAAACCGAAAAAGTTGGTCAAATAGCATCGATTATGGGTAGATATTGGGCATTGGATAGAGACCAAAGATGGGAAAGAACCCAAAGGGCATACCAGGCGCTTACTCGGGGTGTTGGCCATTTGATTAAGACCCCAGAGGAAATAATTAGCGCTTCATATGAGTCGGGTGTTACTGATGAATTTATAGAACCGTCTCTCATTAGCTCTCAGGATGGAAAACCAATCGGTGTTATAAAAGACAATGACGCAGTGATTTTCTTTAACTTTAGAATCGACCGTCCCAGACAGCTTTCCAGGGCTTTTGTGTTTAAGGATTTTGAAAAGGACGGATCCATAAAATGGGATTTTGATCCATATGCCATTAAGTATGAAAAAAAGCACATTTCCGAATTGAAAGAGAAACCTATTCCGACTGGATTTGACAGGGGCATTGCACTTTCTAATTTATATTTTGCGACGATGACCGAATATGCAAAACCTCTCATTGAGGAAGGAGCAAAAGTAGCTTTTCCTCCCCAAACGGTGGATATGCCTTTAGGTAGAGTTATTTCGGAATTGGGTCTAAGGCAGCTTCGAGCCTCAGAAAGCGAAAAAGAAAGGTTTGTTACTTTTTATTTTAACGGTCAGTCTGAATCTGCTTTTGTGGGGGAAGAAAGGTTAATAGTACCGTCCCCAAAGGTAGCCCTCTACGATCAAAAGCCAGAAATGTCTGCCCGTGAACTGACCAATGCGGTTCTAAATAAAATTAAGGGCGATTCATATAAATTTATTCTTATCAACTATGCCAATGCAGACATGGTGGGACATACAGGGAACATTGGGGCATGTGTTAGGGCTTGTGAGGTAGTGGATGAGTGTATAGGTAAACTGGCTAACTTTACGCTAGCATACAATGGAACACTGCTAATTACTGCCGATCATGGAAATGCAGAAGAAATGATTGATGCCCAAACAGGGCAAATTGAGACTGAGCACAGTTCAAATCCAGTGCCTTTTCTTGCAATTTCAAACTCTTTTATGGGCAAGTCTCAAACACTACAATTCGGAATACTGGCAGATATTGCTCCTACCATCTTGAATTTACTGGGACTGAACGTGCCAGGGTCAATGACTGGAAGAAACCTCTTTCTTGGATTTTAAGAATTCGTAGATAATTGGGACAATTGAAAGAACGATTATGGCAACTACCACATAGTGAAAGTTTTCTTTTACAAATGGCAAATTGCCAAAGAAATAGCCTGAAAAGACAAAACCTGAAACCCACAGAAAAGCCCCCAAAATATTAAAGACTATAAATTGCTTGTAATCCATTTTGGCGATTCCTGCCACAAAAGGAGCGAAAGTACGAACAATCGGAACGAAGCGTGCTAGGGTAATTGCTTGTCCACCATACTTCTCATAGAAATTATGAGCTTTGACGAGATGAGCTCTTTTTATTAATCTAAAATCTCTGAAAGTGCCGGTTTCAGGATCAAAGATTTTATCTCTAGTAAAATGGCCGATCCAGTAGTTGACAGTGTCTCCCGCTATTGCTGCGATTAAAAGTAAAACATACAAGAAAACTACATTGAGGCTCCCAGTGGCAGCTATTGCGCCAGCTGCAAAAAGCAAAGAATCCCCAGGGAGAAAAGGAGTTACAACAAAACCAGTTTCCATGAATATTATGGCAAATAGCAAACCATAGACCAACGGCCCGTAAGCGTTTGTAAACAAAGCTAGGTTTTGGTCTAGATGAAGAAAGATATCAATTATAACCTGCATATTTTCTAACTAATCCTACCACTTTCCCTTGAATTCGTACATTCTTGACAAATATTGGCGCCATGGCCGCATTGGCTGGTTCTAATCTAATTCTGGTAGCTTCCTTAAAAAATCTTTTAAGTGTGGCCATACCGTTATCAAGAAGAGCGACCACAATTTCACCATTTTTAGCTTTGTCTGTGTGTTCAACGACTACAAAATCACCATCTCTGATTTGTTCTTCAATCATTGATTGTCCCCTTACTTGCAAAACGTAAACCCTTTTTTTACCTGAAGCAAAGTTTGGAGGAATGTCCATACTGGCATTTGGATCAGTGTAGGGGTCAATTGGGGAGCCTGCAGCGATAAAACCCAAGATTGGAACAGTTATTCTTCCGCCTACCAGCAAATCATTATTCCCTTCACCAATAAGCTCCATCGTACGGATTTTGCCTGATTTTCTTTTGATCAAGCCTTTTTCTTCAAGTGTAGTTAAGTGTTCATGAACTGTGGCAAGAGAAGAAACACCTAAAGCTTCTGCGATTTGTTTAAGAGTTGGAGCACTTCCATTAGTCTGTATAAATTGTCTTATAAAATCAAGAATTTGCTTCTGTCTGGTGTAAATTATCTGTGCCATATATTGATAATATAAATTACAAATATTACCCGAACTTGTCAATAGGCAAATGTTGTACAATAAGCTTGTATGCCTAAGTTTAAACTTCAAACAAAATATAAACCTATCCCTGATCAGGAAAAGGCTATTGAAAGCCTTTCTAGGGGTGTTGCTGATGGAAAAGATTATCAGGTACTTTTAGGGGTTACTGGTAGTGGTAAAAGTATAGATTACGAAGATTCTATTGTCTTGATTTGTAAAAATGGAAACGTTGAGACTTTAAATATACATAAAGCAGGAGAGAAAATAGATTTTTTAATTAGTAAATATGGAAGTGTTAGGACGGGCAATTCGGATGTTTTATATACAGAAAATGTAAAAGAAAAATATTCTGTTCCAAGTATCAACCCTGGGACTGGGAAGCAGGAACTAAAAAAGGTAACAGCTTTCAGCCGACATAAAAGTCCTAAAGAATTATCAGTTGTGACAACCGCTTGTGGTAGACAAGTCTCAGTTACTGGAAACCATAATTTCTGGGTATTAAGGCAAGGATATCTGAAACTAATTGAGACCTCGGAAATTAGAAAGTCTGACCATCTTCCTATCCCTAGAGGAATTGATATAAATATCATAAACAAAAAACTTGCGGGTTTGTGGTTGCATGAGAATATTTGTAATATAAAATGTTTTTTTAAACTTAACGACTTGTTGAAAATAGCAAAGATTCCAGAAGTAAAATTAATACAAGTTTTAGGCAAAAAGTATTACTTTGCCAAGTATAAAAACGACGGAATTTCAATAGACTTTCTTGGAAAACTCATAGAAAAAAGAACTTTACCTAGTCTAAAAAACTTAGAAATATACTCAGCAAGGGGCAAAAAGAAAACACTTTTTCTTACGCTGTCTGATAAATATTTAAAATTTCTAGGTATATATTTGGCAGAAGGATGCTCTTCAAACGAGAGGTGTTTACTAATCAGCGTTCATGAATTAGAGGCAAAAGATAGATTTATTGATGATTTAAAGCATTTAAAATTTGGGTTTACAGAAAGACTGTTGAGACCCGGTGACTTTCAAATAAACGACACCATACTGACAAATCTTTTTTCAACTTGGTGTGGCAATAAAGCAGGGCTTAAAAAACTTCCTCCTTGGTTTTTTACTCTCAACAAAAACCAGATGGGTGTAATAATATCAGCATATTATGATGGCGATGGTTATGTTGGACCAAGTGAGGTGGGGGCAGTGACAAAGAGCAAAAGACTAGCGAATGATTTGGTTTACGCATTAAGTATGTTCGGAATTATAGCAAGAGTAAGGTATAAGTGGAAACGCGCCACAAACATTAAAGACAGCAAAAAAAATCTCTATTACGAGTTAATTATATCTGGACAAGCAAATCTACGAACTTTCAGTACAGACATTGGATTTGGACTGAAAAGGAAGCAAAAGCATCTTTTTAAAATCCTTAAAAAGGAGCCTAATACTAATGTGGATCTGATTCCGCTTGATGGATCAAAAATTAAGGACTTAAGAAAGAGAATTAATATTTCACAGACAGAACTATCGAAACTAACTGGTTGTAGTAGAACTTTAATTACATTAATCGAGGAAAACAGAAGGTTCCCTTCAAGGGTGATTCTCATAAAGCTAATCACTTCCCTCGATGAAAAGATATTTAAAGGCATAAGCGATTCCGTTGAGTTCAAATATTTAAAAAGCCTTTTAGGTGTTTTTTGGACTAGAGTTAGAAAATTGGAGTATATGAAGCCTTCAACAAAATACGTATATGATTTGTCAGTTGAAGGTAATGAAACTTTTTTGGCTGGATTTGGGGGGATATTTGTACATAACACTTTTACTATGGCAAATGTAATTGAAAAGCTCCAAAAACCAGCTTTGATTATTTCCCACAACAAAACTTTGGCAGCCCAGTTATATCAGGAATTTAGAGACTTTTTCCCTGAAAATGCAGTTTCATACTTCGTTTCATATTATGACTATTACCAACCAGAGGCATATATACCTTCGACCGATACATATATTGAAAAAGACTCCGACATCAATGAATTAATAGATAAACTAAGACTTGAAGCAACAACTAATTTACTAACAAGACCTGACACAATTGTGATTGCTTCAGTTTCTTGTATTTATAACATCGGCTCCCCGAAGGAGTATGGCAGATTTATTTTTGAATTTGCCAGTGGGATGAAAATAACAAGAGAGCAAATAATTGAAAGGTTGACTGATCTTTACTACAATAGATCAGATTTTGGCTTCAAACGGGGAAGCTTCCGAGTTAGGGGAGACTCAATTGACGTCTATCCCGCTTATACAGACACAGCCGTAAACATTGAATTGTCTGTGGATAAAATCTCAAAGATTACGACAATCGAGGCATTAACAGGAAAGATTGTATCAATACTCAAAAATTTTGTTCTTTATCCTTCAAAGCATTTTGTGACTGATCAGACTCAAAATGACAGAGTTTTTGAAGAAATTAAAAAGGATTTAAGAGATAGATCAAAAGAACTAAAAGATCAGGGAAAAATCTTGGAAGCTCACAGAATAGAACAAAAAGTTACATATGATTTGGAAATGATAAAAGAAATGGGTTATGTCAAAGGAATTGAAAACTACTCGAGATACTTCGACGGCAGAAAACCGGGAGAAGCTCCGCATAGTCTTCTTAATTACTTTAGTGAGCCATATGGTAAAGACTGGCTTTGTTTTGTTGACGAAAGCCACATTACTTTTCCTCAAATTAGGGGGATGTATAACGGTGACCAAGCCAGAAAAAAGACTTTAATTGATTATGGCTTTAGATTGCCAGCCGCTATGGACAATAGGCCGCTCAAATTTGACGAATTTGTGAGAAGAATCCCAAATTTTATTGCAGCCTCTGCTACTCCAAATGAATGGGAGATATCTATGGCAAACGGGAAAGTAGTCGAGCAACTTCTAAGGCCAACTGGTATTCCTGATCCAGAAGTCGATATCAGACCTATTAAAAATCAAGTTTCCGATGTCATAGCTGAAATTCAGAAATTAAAAGCCAAAGGACAGAGAGCCCTAGTCACCACTCTAACAAAAAGAACTGCAGAGGACCTTTCAGAATTTTTGGCTTCAAAAGATATCAAAGTTCATTACTTACATTCAGACATAAATACGCTCGAGAGGACAGATATTTTGGATGACCTTAGAAGGGGTGAATATGACTGCTTGGTTGGAATAAATCTTCTAAGAGAGGGGCTAGATCTGCCAGAGGTTGCACTGGTTGCCATATTAGATGCAGACAAAGAAGGATTTTTAAGAAGTGACGTAACTCTTATTCAAACAATGGGAAGGGCAGCGAGACACGTAGAAGGAAGAGTAGTTATGTACGCAGACCGAGTTACAGGTTCAATGAAGCGGGCTCTTGATGAAGTAGACAGAAGAAGAAAACATCAAATAGAAATGAATAAAAAATATGGAATTACGCCTAGATCAATTCAAAAACCAATTAGAGAAAAATTAATTGAAGCTGATCTTTTGGAAGTCACTCCCACTTTTGCAAAATTGCCTGAAGTAGATCTTACGGGTCTTACTCCAATGGATAAAAACAAATTACTCTCAAAACTTAAACAGGAAATGAGGCTTGCAGCGGGTGACATGAACTTCGAGTTAGCAATCGAAATCCGAGACAAAATCAAAGAGATAGGGGGTTAGGTCTAACCCGGAGGCTTTTTGGAAAAACTTCATTTAATCTTGCAATATGACGAATTGCAGCTTCGGAATCAGAAAGTCCTGGTTCTGATAACGGTTTTCGATGTGCGATTTCAATGATAGCAATTTGAACTCCCTCTTCTTCCTCAAATTTCATAACTACGCCCGTTTCTCCCATCATACTCGAAGTTGGTAGGTTCAGACTGTCTGCCAATGCTGTTAAACCTAAAAGCGGCCCACCATTAAGATTTGAAGCCTCTGCATTCTTAATAGCGGAATCTGCTGCATACATAGCGACGATTCCTGCTTCTTTGGCTTTTTCGACAAATTTGTTTAGAGATTCTGCATCCCTAAAATAAGCAAAGTGCATCTCTATTACAGCCTTACCGAATTCATTAAAAACATTTAAAAAGCACCCAAGTGTTTTTGTATTTCCATCACTATCAACAGTATCGAGACAAATGGTATATCCACCGTTTCCAATACTACTGCGTTCTATTAGCTTGCCTAACGACTTGCCCTCTCCCGCCCCAAAGAGACGATCCAACATTTGGAGCAATAGTATAGATTTAGTGTTGAATTGTCAATCTCGATTATCTGATTTGATATAATATTATATTCCGCTGGGCGAGTCCAGTGGGATTTTGGTATGGAACAATTCATTAAAGTTAGGGGAGCTAGGCAGCACAATCTCAAGAATATAGATATAGATATTCCTAAGAATAAACTTGTTGTTTTTACAGGAGTCTCTGGAAGTGGTAAAAGTTCACTTGCTTTTGACACAATTTATGCAGAGGGCCAGAGAAGATATGTGGAAAGCCTTAGTTCATATGCGAGGCAGTTTTTGGGTGTTATGCAAAAGCCCGATGTTGATTTTATTGAAGGCCTTTCACCCGCAATTTCAATTGACCAGAAGACAACGTCCCATAATCCTCGCTCAACCGTTGGAACCGTCACTGAGATCTATGATTACTTGAGGCTTCTTTTTGCCCGAGTCGGACATCCTCACTGCCCTGTTTGTGGTAGAGAAATAAGTACCCAAACTCTCGACCAGATTATTGAAAAAGTATTAACCTTGATGCCTGGAAAGTTTTTAATTCTTTCACCAGTTGTCAAAGACAGGAAAGGTGAGTTTTCAGCCTTATTTGATAATTTAAAAGCAAAAGGTTTTAAAAAAGCAAGAATTGATGGAGTTGTAAATGATTTGAGCAGTGATCTTTTTTTGATTAAAACAAATAAGCACACAATTGAGGTTATAGTCGATAGAATTTCAGTTTCGGTGAAGAATTTAAGAGATGGTGTTTTTTTGAAATCTCTTAAAAACAGATTAACTGATTCAATAGAGCAGAGCCTGAAGCTATCAGACGGTAATGTTGTAATTGCTAGGGTTCTTGATAAGGAATTTGATATCCCAGAGTACCCAAAAAAACTTTCTGATACTTTATTTTCTGAAAGATTTGCTTGCCCTGTAGATAATGTAAGTTTTCCAGATATTGAACCGAGGTCTTTTTCTTTTAATTCACCTCACGGGGCTTGTTCTAAGTGTTCAGGAATTGGTAAAGTTTTGAAAGTAAACCCTGCTCTTCTTTTTTCTGACGAAATCTCTATCTTAGAGGGTGCAATTCTTCCATTTGCTACCATGTTTGAAAGAAATACTTGGTATAGCGCAAGAATTAGAGAGCTTTGCAGGGAAGAAGGGATTGCACTCAATATTCCCTTTATGGATCTAAAAGAAGAGAAAAAGAGTCGTTTGACAGAAATAATATCTCTGGAGCTAGTAAGAAGACAAAAAGAATCAAAGTCTGACTATGTGAGATCCGAAATAGAAAAGTTTATGTCAGAAGTGGTTTGTGACGAATGTGGTGGTACTCGTTTAAAAAGTGAATCGTTGGGTGTAACTATAGATAAAAAATCTATCTCTGATGTTGCAGATTTTGCAATATCTGACTGTCTATTCTGGGTTCGTGGTTTAAACAAAACACTGTCAACCAAAGAATTAGAGATCGGGGAGGCGATTATAAAAGAGATTGAAACCAGACTTATTTTTTTAGTTTCGGTTGGAGTTGAATATTTAACTTTAGGTAGAGGGGCAGGAACATTGGCAGGCGGGGAAGCCCAAAGAATAAGACTAGCTTCCCAAATTGGCTCAGGGTTAACGGGTGTTTTGTATGTTCTAGATGAGCCAACAATTGGGCTGCATCCTAAAGACTCAGACAAATTAATCAACACTCTAAAAAGACTAAGGGACTTATCGAATACAGTTGTGGTTGTAGAACACGACAAAGAAACAATTGAATCTTCAGATTACATATTTGATTTTGGACCGGGGGCAGGCAAGAATGGTGGAAATGTCATAGCCGAAGGAACGTATAAAGAAATTATTAAAAATGAGAAATCAATTACCGGACAATATCTTTCAGGTAAGAGGAAAATAGAAGTAAGAATCCAGAAATCCGATACGGGGAATGAATACAAAAAGTTGAAATTGACAGGAGCAGGCCAATACAATTTAAAAAATTTAAATGTCGAATTCCCCCTTGGGAAGTTTATTGTCGTAACTGGAGTTTCGGGTTCTGGAAAGTCTACTTTGGTTGTTGAGACTTTATACCATGCGCTAGCCCAAAGATTAAACCCTATGCACAGAGAGACCCCCGGAGCATTTAAGAGTATCGAGGGTTTTGAGAATCTAGACAAAGTAATATTAGTTGATCAGTCGCCCATTGGAAGAACTCCCAGAAGTAACCCAGCAACCTACACAAAGATATTCGATTTAATTAGACAAGTGTATTCTCAGACTAAGGATTCAAGGCTCAGGGGCTACAAAGAAGGTAGGTTTTCATTCAATGTCAAAGGAGGTAGGTGTGAGGCTTGTGAAGGCCAGGGTCAAATTAAAATAGAGATGCAATTTATGCCAGACCTCTGGGTGGCTTGTGAAGTTTGTCACGGTAAACGTTACAATTCCCAAACTTTGGAAGTTTTTTATAATGGCAAAACAATAGCCGACGTCTTGGCTCTCACCATTACAGAAGCTAAAGAATTTTTTCACGCACATGTAGGTATAGTTTCAAAATTAGAAACCCTGGAAAAAGTCGGGCTTAATTATATGGAACTGGGGCAAGCAGCTACAACTTTGTCTGGTGGGGAAGCTCAAAGAGTGAAACTGGCATCTGAGCTAGGGAAAAGGGCTACGGGTAGAACTTTTTATATACTAGACGAGCCTACGACTGGTTTACATTTTGCTGATCTTGAAAAATTACTTGTGGTCTTACATACTCTGGTTTCAAGAGGTAATACAGTTCTCGTTATTGAACACAATTTAGACGTCATTAAAAACGCCGATTGGATAATAGACATGGGTCCAGGAGGAGGCGTAAACGGAGGAAATATAGTCGCCCAAGGGATCTTAAAAGATATTAAAATGAATAACTCGTCGTATACTGGAAAATACTTGAAATGAGCAATCAATCTGAATTTATAACTACCGTAGATTCCTTTTACAGAGTTGGTCTCGATGGCACTATTAGTGTCCAAAACAAAATCACACTTGAGAACGTCTACTCTGAACTATATGCAACAAGTTATTCCATGGTAACTGACGGCCTTAACCCGTACGATATTGTGGCCACTCAAGATGGCAGAACTTTGAAAACCATAGTTGCCAAAGATGGTACAAAAATTTCCATCAAAGTTCAGTTTGATGATGAAGTAGTAGGCAAAGGCAAAAGACGAGTTTTTGAGCTTTCATACAAAGACAAAAGCCTTGCGGTAAAGACTGGTGAAGTTTGGGAGATACTTATCCCGAGAATTGATAGCAGTGGTTTCAATAATTACCAAGTTAACCTAATTGTACCTGGTCAATTAGGGGAAGAGGCTTATATTTCTCCAGAACCAAGTTCAAGAAGCTCTTCAGATGGACAATTGCATTATGTATTTGACAAAGAGTTGATTGCTAAAAGCGGCGTCTCCGCTGCTTTTGGAAAATTTCAAGTTTTTAGCTTTGATATCACGTATCACCTCGAAAATCCTCTTTCTAAATATAGCGAAGTAGAAATAGCGATTCCCCCTGATACTTCATTCCAAAGGGTTAGTTACCAATCGCTCGAGCCTAAACCTCAAAACGTGAGAGTCGATGAAGATGGTAACTGGATTGCGCTTTTTAAATTAAAACCTAGACAAAGACTTGATGTCAAAACCAAAGGAGCTGTTCAAATATTCTCTGAAGGCAGGGTGATGCCCGCCCAAACCCAGGATCTAACTAAAAGTTTAGCCCCTACCGAAGTGTGGCAAACAACCGATCCTGGCATATTGCTGTTGGCTCAAAAGTTAAAGACCCCAAGAGCTATTTATGACTATGTGGTATCGACTCTTTCATATAACTACGACAGAGTTCAACCAAATGTTACGAGGCTTGGAGCAAAACAAGCTCTCGCTGACCCCGGGTCTGCCATTTGTATGGAATTTACTGATACTTTTATAGCTATTGCCCGTGCTGCCGGCATTCCTGCGAGGGAGGTAAATGGGTATGCATATACTGAGAACCCCCAAATCCAACCCTTAAGCCTTGTTGCTGACGTTTTACATGCTTGGCCAGAATATTGGGATTACGAAAAAAGCATATGGGTTCCTGTCGATCCAACTTGGGAACAGACTTCAGGAGTAGATTTCTTTTCAAAACTTGATCTTAGACATTTTGCATTTGTAATGCACGGATCAGATCCATTTAAACCATATCCACCTGGGTCATACAAGCTTGGTGCTAATCCCCAGAAAGATGTCTTTGTATCCTTTGGGTCACTACCTGAAAACAGAAGTACCCATCCGGAAATTGCTGCAAGAGGAAATGGGGGAATGTTCTTGTCTCCACTGACTTATAACATAACTGTGTCAAATGCAGGCCCCGCTGCCTTATATAACCAGACTTTAAATGTCAGTATTGATGAGAAAAATAATCAAGCATTCCAAGTTCAGGCACTACTTCCTTATTCTACTAGAAATTATAAATATGTCCCCAAATACGGTTTTATGGGAAATGACCTTCCTAAAACATTTAACGTCACCCTTGCCAATACTGAGGTAGAAGTTGTAACACACAAAACAAACATCATAATAAGTAACCTTGCTATAATACTGACTATTCTTTTGGTCGCTACTATAGCGCTATATTTGAAACTGAAAGATCTATATGAAAGAAAAATTGCTGACAAGAAAAATATTACTAAAAACGCCTGATTCTCCGGGCGTATACATCTTTTGGAACAAACTAGGTAAAGAAGTGTACATTGGCAAAGCCAGAAACCTAAAGTCGAGAATTGCTTCTTACTTTGCAACAAAGCTATATCTCAAAACAAAAAAAATGATGGCTGAAGCCGTCAGGCTAACTTTTATTAAAACTTCTTCTGAATTCGAGGCTCTTCTTCTCGAAGCTAATTTAGTCAGAAAGCTAATACCCAAATACAACATTGAACTAAAAGACGACAAAAGCCCAATATACATTGGTATAACGAACGACAAATATCCAAGGATACTAACAGTCAGAAAAACACAGTTATCGCTACTTAATTTTAAGCAGGTTTTTGGTCCTTACCCAGAATCTGGATCAGTAAAATATATTTTGAAATTTTTGAGAAAGGCTTTTCCATATTCAGAACATAAATTGGGTAAAAGGGCTTGTATATATAGCCAAATTGGGCTATGTGATCCATGCCCCAACGCTATTCAAACTGATAAACAAAGGAAAAATTATTTAAAAAATATTCAGTCACTTAGAGCCATTCTTTCTGGGAATATTTCAAAAATCACAAAAGAGTTAAGAGAAAATATGCATAAAGCTTCAAAGGAAGAAAGATATGAAGAAGCCAAGGAGATATTGACCAAAATTAATGCACTCGACTACTTGACTCAGAAAAGGCTAAGTACCTCAGGATACCTAGAAAATCCAAATTTTGCTGAAGATTTACGAAAAGAAGAATTAAATGAGCTCGAGAAATTTTCAAAAGTTAAAAACTTGCATAGTATCGTGTGCCTTGATGTGGCACATCTAGGCGGAACTTATCCTACTGCATCAATGGTTACTTTTGTTGATGGAGTACCTGAAAAAAGCTTATATAGACGCTTCAATATAAAAACAAAGCTAAAAGGGGATACTGATAGGCTACTAGAAGTTTTTAAAAGAATCAAGAAATACCCGGCTCCAGATCTTATGATTGTTGACGGTGGTAAACCTCAAGTTTCGGCGGCTAGAAGCGTATTTGCTGACGCCTTTCCAGTTGTGGGTCTAGCTAAACAATATGAGACCTTGGTTATTAAAAACGGAGATAAGTTTAAGGAATTGAGGTTACCAAATGGCAATGCCAAGAAATTTATGCAGCGGCTTAGGAACGAAGCTCATAGATTTGCTAGGTCGTACCATCATCTTCTTGTTGCAAAGGCTATAAAGGGTTAATATTAATCTGTGAAGAGAATATTTAGAGGCTTCCTAGTAGAGATTAGTGTTTTGTACCTAGTTTCGCAAGCAATTGGAGGAATGTATTTTGAGAAAGGAATTGAGAGCCTTATTATTACCGGTGTAGCCTTGGCTTTGGCTACCTTTGTTGTAAAGCCAATAATAAACATATTACTTCTTCCCCTGAACCTTATTACTTTCGGCGTGTTCAGATGGCTGAGTCAGACTATCACACTTTTCTTGGTTGATTTGGCCCTACAGGATTTTTCAATTGTTGCATTTGACTTTGTGGGATATTCAACAAGCTACATTGAAGTACCCCCAATTCATACCGTCAATGTTTGGCTAGCCTATGTCCTTTTTTCTCTAGTAATTTCTATCTTTGCTGGGATAATTTATTGGATAGTCAAATAGTATTGAGCTATAATACTATCTATGGAACAGATTATTACTACTGCACAGATAGTTCTTAGCTCCCTACTCATTTTCTTTGTTTTGCTTCAAGTTAAGGGTGTAGGTTTTGGTAGGGTCTGGGGAACAGGCGGAGGATCCTTTGCTAGGCGCGGTCTTGAAAAATTAGTATTCAAACTTACATTTGCCGTTTCAGGACTCTTCATTTTGTTATCTATTGTCTCTCTTGTTATTTAAGAGTTGAAATACACATTTAAAATAGCTTCAGAATTTGTTTCCCGCTTTAAGGGAATTCTTTTGATAAGTATTGGAATTGGTATAGCAGGTTTTATTTTTTTAAAAATTGTTGCACCACTTTTATTTGCTAAAGAAGCTGAAAAAATTG
>ERZ1292625.1608-Hain-H41-01um-R1-1608-length-25652-cov-13_pt3 | contig 16231 bp, 32 predicted proteins | sample MGYA00564400_ERZ1292625 | MGnify/ENA primary metagenome ERZ1292625 (study PRJEB36523, sample SAMEA6512639) | groundwater metagenome | collected 2019-01-08 | study: AquaDiva: Metagenomics assemblies of 32 groundwater samples | reverse complement strand
TTAAAAACTTTTCTTATATATTTTGAAGAATCTGGATTAAAATTAAAAGTTGTTCTTATTGTTTTAGCACCAGCAGTTGTTTGTATTTCACAATCAAATTCATAAGCTGGTCCAACAGATCTTAAGAATATACCGAGCACCTTCGGCTGTACCTATACTATTAACTCCATCCATATCTCTTGAACCAGTAAGCCTTATTCCACCGATCTTGTAAGTACCAGATGGCAGCAAGAGCACCGAGTTATACTTGAAGCGTAAGCAGAAGCAGATGGAATAATAAACAAACCATAAGCACCGACCATTAGTTCCAAGAGCAGTAGCAGCAGCAAGATTGGTTGTTCCCCAACCTGCTTGTTGAAAACCAGTACTTAATGGATCTGGGTGAGCTATGCCCAATAGTCTAATGAAAGTAAGAGGAGTCGAATTTTTTAACCAGGATTGGGCAGCATAGGAACCATAAGTTGGAGAAGTAATATCTCCGCCTCTCCAAACGTCAGAGCCAGGTAAACCTTTTGATGGAGTGCCAAACTTTTCAACAAATTCAAGATAAGAATCGACTGTCACCGGCGTCATCCCAGGTCCACGTTCTGTCCTGCCAATAACAACCGGGCCAATTTTTCTAAGCGGTTTTTTTAGTTGTGAACGGTCTATCTCGCGAACGATTGTTCCCGGCGAAATAAATTTAAAGCTATTCAAAGGCATTATTCATTTTCCTCTTATGTTATCAGTTTTCAATAAATAAATAGTTTTTCTTTTCTTGAAAGAATATATTCATCTTATTCGTATTTTTATTCTTGACTCGTTCAGATTCTTTTTAAGATCCTCATCCAAACCCCATGTTTCAGGAAGAGGAATTAACTTGCGAACGAAATATTTTATTCCATGTGGATCATTAAACTTTTTCGCAAGATATTTCATAGTAAGAGAACCAAATGACCAATATTCATTTGCGCTTGGTTTAACTCTATCTAACATTGTTATTGCTTGATTTATATATCCTCCGATCCAACAAAGTTCTTATTTCATTTCTCCAACCAAACATTTCTTCTTCCTCAGCCCATAAACCAAAGATATAGTCATTATAAATATTCCCAGTCGCGCAAAAATAAAACTCATTTGTATTCACTTGAGAGGAATGAAGATCAAACTCCAAAACAGTCGGAAATAAAAGGTTATTATATTCTGTCGCCCATTTGTTAGCAGCTTCGGGATCATAAAATATTCCCCAAAAGGTTCTTATCACACCACTATCTGAAGCCAAAAGATAATATTTCATCAGAACCTCTTTTTATATTTGGGGTTGTCTGGATCAGTCCAAATTCGTTCATTTGTCATCACAACAGAGACTCTATTTTCTCTAATCGACACAAGTGGTTGTGGATCATTTATCCCTCTCCCAATCAAATGACCAAGAACTTCCAAAGTTATTTTTGTTTCAAATACTCTTTCTTTGTCTCCCGAAGATCTGAAACAGTATTATTTTGAGTCATGTCTGGTTTAACAAAAACCTCTGAGCGATGCCCTTCAGCCTCAATAACAAAATAATTTATACTACCTGGGAATGTTATAATAGAATTCAACATTTCATTCATTTGCTGAATATAATTTGTTTTTAAAGTTATTTCATATGTTGCCAAAACATATATTGGAAGAGGAATAGTTTTTGTGAAATATACAACTTGTTTGTTTTCATCTTCTGGTTTAAAACTTTTGAATGTCTTTTGTTTATACTTTCTGTTCATATAACTGGAATAAAAGGCAGAAGTTTTTTCTTGATTTATCTCTCTTGTTATTGTTATTGATCCACCTTTTTCATCATTAACTCCGTGGAACATTTGCCCAGAACTTTCCCTTTTTTCCAAGATCTTTAGTTAAACCAGTTCTTTCAATAGTTATAACTGGCAATATAAAAACACCTTGTCTATCTCTTTCGGTTATATCTTTTTTTATTTGAAACGATCTTTCTTGACCGGACCCAGACCATCGGTGTTTTGATGAAACCAACATGAGTTGTGCAGGATAAATTAAGTTGTTTATCAAAAAAGTTAAACACACCGCTGATCTATATGAAAAATCTGTGCTGGATTATATAAAGGAAAACGACCGATCTCCTTCTTGATTTTGTTTTGTTAGATCTTTAACCATTTATTATCACTCTGATTCTGTTATGCCTATTATATCTTAAATAAGACTTTAAATAAATCTATGAAAATGCCAAAAATAACCGGCGATGACCGTTTTTAAATGTTTCCTTGGATATCCAACTATAAAATGTCGTAGAAGATGACATAAAAAATTCTACTATTTGATCATCTCTTTCATTTCTTGCCTTAAACCCAAACCAAGTTCCGGCCCGATATTTTTCAGAAATATTTTCTGGATAAGACAATATCTCAAAAGGAATATCATAATCTTCTTTATTTGGCGGAGAACTATAATGAGCCAAATAAGCATAAAACAGTTTTCCGAGGTTCAATGTCTTGGCTAAGAACCCAATTAGAGATCTTTTCTTTCTCCTTATCTATCTTTCCAGATTTATTTTCAACTTCTTTTATGATAATTTTAAGTTTCATTTAAATATTTCCAAAGATATCCTTTATGACTTTTAAAATGAGGTTTGTTGTTACAGCAGCGCCAAATATCTCCTCTACAGAATCCATCACGTTCTGCGTCCATAATACACAAATATTCTTTAATTTCACCGGTTATTTTATCTATTCTTTTGACCGAACGCATTATATTTTTTTTAGCTTCTTTTTGTTTTACTTTAGTTTTTGTGCTATGAATTTTGCCAATATTTGCTTCTTTTAATTTTAATCTAACTTCTGGTCTTTTTGTCGGACTATTTTCTCCTGACATTCGCTCAATTAGTTTATTTTTTATTTCTGGTTTATTATTATAATATGTCGACCATTTACTTTTATTTTCAATAACTTCTGGTTTATTTTGATGAATTAATTGAAATTCTCTTATGGAATTTTTGGTTTCATCACTATGATGCCAAATCCCAGCACTAACTTTACCCGCTATTTTAGAACGATTATACCCTTTTCCTGTTTCTTCCCAAGGTTCATAATAATCAAGATAGAGTTGTTCGAAATATAAACAGTCTTTTGGTTCACATTTCCACAATATTTCAAAGGAAAAATTTTCTTTTCCATATACCTTAAAAGAAGCCATCAGATGATTATTATACTTGCCTCCCCATCGCGCCTTAAAGGTTTGTTTGGTGCAAGAACCAATATAAATTTTTCCGATTAACTAAATTGGTTATTTTATAAATCCCAGTATCTAAATTTTCAAATCCTTCAAACATATTAATATCCTATATATTAAGTTTTGGTGGGACAAAACTTCCTTCTCTTGCTACTTTGCATTCAGCAATAATTTCAAAACTTTCGCCTTGCTGCCCAAATAATAATCTTGGCTCTTTCAATATGGTTATTTCGTAGAATATTTGGTTATATAAAATAAAATCCCCTTCTAACACTGTTAAGTTTAGATCTTCATTAATACGTTTCTTGTGAAATTTAACAGTTATCTTTGAAACTTTATCCATCATTTTTCCTGTTGCTTCGGTTTCCATTCCTTCCCAAAGTACCAAACAAGATGTTATTTTTATTGGAGGAAGAAAATTCTTGTTCACGGCTTCTCCATAAAGCGGATGAAAATCAGTAATTTTTAAATCAATAGGAAAATATAAAATAGTTTGTCCGAATAATGCGATCTGTTATTTCGTTATTTAATTGTCGAATTAATAAACGCTCTTTCTCTCCCAAAAAGAGATTTGGCGGTGGCGAGGGTGGAAGAGAGAAGGGGTTATTGTCTTTTTTAGGCATTTAGTCTTTATTCCTTTTGTTCTTTAAGTTGCTCCAACCACTCACTTTCCCAAATGTATTCAACTGTGTAGCCCGGGCTTCGCAGAGATCAAAGATTTTGGTTATTGTATTTTCATACAACTCTTTCATGGTTTTGCCGACTCTTATGATTAATATTGTTTTCACTAAAAATTTTAGGGTTTCCGGTGATAATAGTTTCCCAAGAATTCAAATATTATTTTCTTTTCTGGATCTAAACCATCGACTTTATAATATTTTTTTCGTCCAGACTTGGAAACCCCATTAACATATATTCTAACTTCACGATGTTTTTTATCGTTTGGTACTCCTAACCAGCTTAGCCACTCATTAGCTGCTTTTGATACATTATTGCCAAAACATTTCTGGCATCCTTGTTTAGCAAACAAATGAGATTGTGGAGTTTTTTCAAATGGACCGATGTTTAGAACACATTATTGTGCCTGGAGTATAAGCATTCATATAAACGAAGTTTGAATAATCATATAATTTGCCCCACTTCTTTTCTGCTTTTTGAATAAACTCTGTTTTATTGGAGCGAACATCTTTACATCTTGGACATCCATTACCAAATAAATGATTTCCGACCTTTTGCGAAAACTCCAAACTACATATTTTGCATATAAAAATACTTTTGTTTTGACTGTTCGTAAAAATAAACTTTGAATAGTTAAAAGTATTTTCTCCATGTTTTTCTTTTGACTTTTGAATAGCCTGCTCTTGAGTTAGTGGATAGCTTTTATTACACTTAGGACAACCTCTCGGTCTATTTTTATTTAAATGATCGTTTGAATGTTGCCAAAACTCACCGGTGAATAGGACATATTATTTTTCCCTTAGTTTTTGCAGAAACGTAAACAAACTCACTATAGTCATATTTGTTTTTATGAACTTCTTTTGCTTTTCCTATAAATTGTTCCAAGAAATATATCATATTTTTAACCCGCTTATACACTCCAAGTGGAATATTTTTTAACGTGTCATTGGTCATATCCATTATTTCTTTTGTAGTTTTTGACATTTCTAAATATGAAGTTTGTTCTAATATTTCTTTGATTTCGGTTTTTAGACGTTCCATTTCACTTTTTGCTTCAGAAAGTAATGCTTCGCCATTGAGTGTAATGGTTTCTCCTGGAATTGGTATGGTACTGAATTTGGATCTTACAAAACCCAATGTTTGTTTGCACAGCGATAAGGAATATGACCTTATCCAGTGCTTGCCGTATTGAATTGATATTCTGATAAGGAATATTTCCAAAAGGTAAAGTATTAATGTTATTTATTCCAGAACTTGGTCCCCTAACCGCTGTTTCTCCTGCCGATCCAGCATTAGTTCCTCTTTGGTTATCGAACATATTATCTTTTGGTATTGTAAATTCGAACCAGAACTTTTTAACTTCAGCAGTAGGAGACGGATAAAGTCTTAATCTATTGTTTCTTATGTCATAAGAATAATGAGAAACACGAGTATGAAGCATATCTTGATATGCCATGTTTTGGAGTTTATTCTGCCAAACCGGAACCACATTGAATGTCGAATCATCTGAATACATTCCGTAGCTTGACAAATTTCCGTACAGCATTTAACCCACCGGTAATAACCGATAAAATCTCCAAACAGTTCTTGGAGTTTTATAATAAACTTTTGTTATTGCTATTTGTTTATTCTTGATCTGACCTGTCCAAGGAGCAGTTCCAGCATCAGATGCTGATTGAATAATGCCTTGAAGATCATATTCTTGGACATCCTCCACAGCGTCTATTGAAGAAGAATAAATTCTTTGGTTTCCGACCTATTCCAACTTCTTCACTTGCTTTAATAGAAGCTTGTTTCATATAACCGGATATCAAAAGCAGGAACTATAAGTTCTACTCTTGAACCAGATAAGGAAGAAGATAATAAACCTGACTTTAGCTCGCCGTCATGAGAAAAAGTTCCGAGTTATATTACCTAATAATGATGGAAGAGAGTTTTTGCTTTGATGTAAATTTACAAAGTAGCTATATTCTAAACATGAGATCTCATAAGAAGCATAAATATTGGCATTTGTTAATTCTATATCAAGCACGGCGCCGTCCTAACATGTTGTAAACAAACGAAATTTGGTCGACGGCACCTGAAGCAAAATTTGGATCAGAAGAATAAATTCCAAAAGGTAAGGCAGCTTCAACATCTCCATAAGAACCAGTTGAAGATAAAATAACAGAAGAAACCGTACTTCTTGGGTTAAGCGATGGTACTGACAATGTTTTTCCTCTCTCTTAATATTGCTTTAAAGTCTGCTTCCCATATAAATTTTACAATATATCCAGCCATAAAAAGATCATTTATTTTCTTTACTGTTTTTTCGTAAAGTTCACCAAAAGTTTTTTTATTATTTTTATTAATGTTATTGTGATCAAAAACTTTTGGGTTTCCGATGCCAATAATCTCCAAGAAACTCATAAACTATTTTATTTTCCGAATCATATCCATCAACTTTATATTTTTTATTTTTGCTCATCCAGAGAAAAACTTGTCTATGTTCTTTATCATCTGGGATATTGTTTTCTTGGAGCCACCTCATTTCAGGATCAGAAATGCTTTTTGAACATTTAGCACAGTTTCTGCCAGATAAATGATGTGTTGGGCTTTGGCGAAAGTCCCCGTGTTTAGGACATATTATTAAGCCTTTAGTGTAATTATTTTTATAAACAAAAAATGAATAGTCAAACTTTTGTTTATGTACCAAATCGGCTCGTTCAATAAAATCTTTTAAGTTTCCTGTTTTTCTTTCTAACCAACAGTCTCGACAACCTTGTCCAGATAAATGTTCTCTTGGAGCTTGTAAAAACTCTCCGATGTTTTGGACATATTATTATTCCTTTTACATTTATTCCTATATATACGAACTTTGAATAGTTATAAAAAAGATCGTGTATTTTATAGGCTTTTTCTAAAAACCATGGTTTATTTTTAGTTTTTCTAATAGAATATTTTCTATCTGCACAAAAAGGGCAACCGCTTCTTTTAGATAAATGATTATTGGCAGAAGATAAATATTCCCCATGAATAAAACAAGTTATATATCCTTTTGTTTTGTTATTAATATAAATAAAGTTTTCATAACCATATCTATTGTGGTGTATTTTGTTCGCTTCTTCAACAAACTTTGTTTTATTTGATCTTTTTGTTGTTCTTGTCATTTATTTATTTTAACCTTATTTTTGTTCGCTATCCCTAAATAGTTTTTTAATATTACGTCCTGTCTATTCCAAAGACATTCTGTCTTAGAATGTCCTATTTATATTTAGCGTTTGCCCAGATAATATGGGCCTTTAACAACAGAAGAGAAATAAAGAAAAATGGGCCATTATACAGCAGATGACATGGTTGGTTTAAATGTTGGCAGAGGGCATGGAATCTATCAAGGAAATATTCATGGCGAAGTTTCTGTTTATAGAAGTCTTGTTGTTGGGTCAAATATTGTTCTTATTTCTGGCTCCCAAGATATAATAATATCTGGTTCTGATAGTCATATATCTGGTGTGTTCCAACCAGCATTATATAATAATAGAGTTTCTTGGATGTCAGCAGAAGGTTTTACAACCGTTACTGCTTCATTTGATTTTAGAAGTATAACAAGCGGAACTTTATCTGCCAGAGAAATAACTGCTACTAATTTAACATCTTTGTCAAAAAGAGTTGGACTTCAAACTCAAGCTACTAATGATCACCATGCTCGGGCATTAGATTATTGCAAAGAAGAGTTCTTGGTCGGTTTTGTTTCTAGTTCAATTAGACTTGGACGGTTATCATTATAGTACTCGTTTTTCTGTTCCTGAATACACTGCTACTTCAAGAGCTGCTATTCGGTATGTTTAGCACTGGTTCTCGGTGTATTATCTTCTTCTGTGTTAACCCGGAGACCACCAAACTTGGATAAATTATGTTGCTATGACATATAATTTAGGAAGTTCTTCTTGGACACTTTCAAATAATGATGAAGTCGCAGACACTCCCACATTATTAGATCTTGGTGCGAATTTTCCAGCAAATGAACCAAATAACACATATGAATTAAATCTTTATTCTCCAAATGGGCGGCTTGAACACTGTTTATTATCAAGTTTCTAATTTGAGTAATGGGGCTATTGCTAAAGGTGTTTTGACAACTAATGTTCCTTTGTCTGGAACCTTTATGGCTCCACAAATTTGGATAAATAATGGATCTGGTTCTGCTGATGTTGTTGGGATAGATGTTCATTCTCAATATTTGCGAACGTTCTAATGGTTAGCAAATAACGGATAAAAGAAAAGCCAGCATTTTAAGCTGGCTTTCTTGTTTGCGCGGAACTTAAGGAAAAAAAATGTTTATTCCTTATTTTCCCATATTTGAAGAAATGGCTCTGTCAACCCTTCTTTATATATTAATATAAGAGAATCAAATGGAGCACAATTTTTGTTTCCACCGTCCAAATTTTAATCTTCCCCTAATAAAAATAATTTTATTTGCTTTCATCGCAAATTCTTTAAACCATTTGGTTCCTGTCCTACTTGGAAGAAGGAATACTGACTCTGTTTTATTATTAGTCTGAAACTCATCATACGCCTTTTTAAGGAACTCATAACAATTAGAGTAAGGTGGGTTGCAGAAAACTTTCTCGCCCGTCCAGGACTGTTTTAAACCGTCTTCATTTATTCCGAAACCATTTATCACATTTTTTATTTTCTTTTGTTGCCGCGGGATCCAATGTAAACGGACCATATTTTTTATCAAGCTTTTTAAAAAGCCATTCCGGAGTTTCCCATTCATTTGTCTGATGAGAAAATATTGTTTTGAGATCGTTTTCGTTCATCTAATCATATCTCTTTCCCTATAGACTTTGCCAATAGTTTAGCTTTTTTGCTTGGGATTCTAAAACCTATTTTTTTCCCCAAATGATATGGTATAGGTGTTCCGGCAAACTGGTCTGACGTAAAATCAACTATTTCATTGGTTTCTTTAAGAATTAAGAAATAATGAGTTCCTTTATCCCATTGTTTCCCGGGTATACATCCAACCGACCAAGTATTTTTTCCTCCTGTAAGTCTATATAACGTTTCTGCTGCATAAAAGCAGAATCCGAGTTGAATCTAACCCAGACTTAATGTTTTTATCATACCAATCCTGATCAAGAACATTTTTCTTAACTTCTGGATCTTTAAAAGCTTCTCTTAAATTATCAATTATCTCTTGAATTTCTTTGTTCATTTTATTTCCTCTGTTTCTTTTGTTTCTTCTTCATCTATTTTCTGAATCCATTCAAATTTGCTTTGCCCAATGTCCCAGATCTTAACATATCCATGATTTCTTAAATTATTATGGGCGGATATTTGTGGATCGAATCTCTCTAATTTTTTTGGTAGCAGTCCTTTCCAAAGACCGCGTCTATTGTGTATTAAATTATCCTTCCACCAAAAAAACCCCTGATCGCTATCTTCTAATCTTTTGAACCCATTCTGTTCATAACAAGTATTATTTCCGCAAGAGACAGTCATGATAAGTTAATATCGACTTTGGCTGATATTTCTCATGAAAATATTTCATCATTTTTGAAAAGTTGCCTCGAACATTATAACCGAAACTTAACAGCATACCTGCCTATTTCATATTCATATCCCGAGCATTGTACCTTGGGATATTAAAACATGTGCTGGCCAAAAGCTCATCTGTCTTTTTAAGGAAGACTCCAACTCTTATTTTTGAGACCAATGAACCCATTGAATGATAGTTGTTCATGAATTCTTTGTATTCCTTGAATGGAAACTCTTTTACATAACAATCTCTTCCGATGAACTTTTTGAATGCCCGAACATTAAGCTTATATAAAAGCCTGTTTAGATATATATCATATTTCTGGTTTAGCTGTGCAGAATATGTCAAAATGAGGTTAATATTAACTTTAGAAAACTTATCGCTTAACTCGGAAAAATATTGTTTATCAATTGTTTTTTCGTTGTACAGCATTTCATCGACAACAAAGAAACATAGATTTTTTTGAGGAAAATAAAGATCATAATCTTTGTTATCGATTGAAATCGATTCCCAAGATATATTTTTTGATTGGAGATCCGATTTAAGTTGGTTAAACAAAGCTTTATCTTTTTTTTTGTTATATAAACATAGAGCGGTCTCTTGGAGTTGAACCAAGCCTTCCGGTTGGTACCGGACATTCCCCACAGAACTTAGACCGCACACAGTTCAACAAGTTTAGCACGCAGCTTGGCGCGTGTCAAGGGATTCCTCATTGGATCGTGTCTTAAAGTCGCTTTCCCATTTGTATATCAAGTTAGCTCCGAGTTGCTTTTATTAAATCAAATCTTTCAAGAGTCTTTAAATATAATTCACCATAAGTTATTCCAATTCTCTTGTTTATTTTATCTTTTTGATATTTTAAAGGATTTCCGATGCCAATAGTCTCCAAGATATTCATATACAGTATTAGTTGACGGGTCATACCCATCCACAACAAAATATTTTCTTTTATCTTCGAAAACATATACTCTTTGTTGTCTTTTTAGAGTAAGAATGTTTAACTCATCAAGCCATTTGGCTTCTTGTCTTGAAATATAATGTTCCCTATAACAAAGCAAACATTTCTGTCCATTAAAGTGATTTATTGGTTTCTGCCAAAATGAACCATGCTTTCGACATACTATCTCAACTTCAGTTTTGTTGTTCTTCTTATATATAACTTTTGAATAGTCAAACTCTTTTCCGTGAACTTCTTCAAAACGAAAAATACAAGTTTCATAATTATGAGTTTTATCTTTATTTTTCTTAATATCACCGACATTTTTGACAACCATTTCCATCACCTGAATGATATGACGGAACTTGCCAAAAGAAACCGATGTTCAGGACAACCAATATAAACAGGAGTTAAAACATCAACATAAATGACTTTTGAATAGTCATAGAAGTTGCCCGATGTTTTGTTCTCGCTTTCGCGACCCATTGTTCAGTTGTAAGTTTTTTCATAGTTAGAGTTTACTTTTTTTTTCAGCCTTCGTCAAATAAATAGTTCGAACGAAACCGGATTGTTATGAAATTGAATTGAATTCAACAAAAAAAACCCCGGCTTTAACCGGGGCTTTCTCACTTATTAGTTATTTTGCTTCTTCTTTCCGCCCAGCCAGTCGTTTTCCCATATATAAATAACTTTATAGCCATTTTCTTCAAGAAGTTTTTGTTTTGACAACCATTGTTCATATAAAATCTTAAATGATTTTCCGACAGTGGTATTAATATTATCCAAATTATATTTGTTAGGATTCCCGTGCCAATAGTCTCCGAAGGAACTCAAGCACAGTTTTTGTTTCTGGAATAAATCCGTCAACTTTAAAAGACTTTCCGTTATCACATGTTATCTTGATTTGCCTATGCTTATCATCTTTTGGAATAAAGAGAGAAGTTAACCATTCTTGTTCTATTTTAGAAATTCCGTTAAAAGAACATTCAACACAACCATCTTTATTTCGATGATTCCAAAACTTTTGTTTAAAAATATTCTGGCATTTTTTACAAACAATAGTTATCTTAGATTTAGAATTTATATATTCTTCTTTAAATTTTGGATATTCATATAGTGTTTCTTCTGTTTTTGTGTTTTGGTGTATTGTTCTAATCTCTTCTAACGCTTTTTTCCAATCTTTTCTCAATTTTAAGGATTTTCTTTCATCGGCGCAAATACGACAACCTTGTCCCATTTTGTGATCAGCAGGACGCATTTTAAATAAATAATCATGTTTATTACAATATATATTAATTGGTATTGTCATATTAATATATTCTTTTTCGATATTTGGATAAGAATATAATCCTTTTTGATGTCTGCTTATTTCTTCGAGACTGTATAAAAATTCTTGATATGTATGAGTTAGGATTTTTGAATTCTTCTCATAACCACAGTTCTTACAAGCAAACCCACGTAAAAAATTATTTGCTGTCATTGTAAATATTTTTTTGTGTATACCACACAAAATGTTTATTTTTTTATTTGACGCTTCATAAAAGTTTAAAACATCATAATGAGTTCTATTACCGATATTTTTCATATACTTTTTTCATAAAGTCTTCGTGAGTTAACTTTTTCATTTGTCTATGCCCCAAACAGAATTTTAACACTAACGTCATTAAATATCAACTTTTTTCTTCCATAAATCACAAAAAAAGAATTTGTTTTTCTCCAAAAAAATCGCAAATCAGCATACATTTCATTATTATAAATATAAACTTTAAATAAATGCTATTCAACACGCAAAAATAAAACCCCGGTTTTATCCAGGGTTTTATCCACTTATTAGTTAATTTTCTTCTTCTTTTAAAAGAAGGTTAGACTAGCCTAATAGATTTTGCACAATGACCAAACCGGAAGCAATCAGGCCTTACCATCTTCTTCCCATAACGAGTCATACAACCTTTGCGAGGCACGAAATCCTCTATCCCAAAAATTGTTGGAGTAACTTGCAGAGGAACGTACGGAGCATAAACGTATCCTGATTCCAGGAATTGTTTACCTCTACGACCTACAAGTATGACATTTCTTGGCCAGTAAGCATTAACGAAAATATCCCATTTCTTATTAATGCTACCAACTTTGACTGCCCCAACTTCGCCTTTTTCATCATCATGAGTAACTGAAGCTCTAAAGCCAGCAGTAAATTCAAGAATATTGGCAACTTCTGGTGAGACAACAATAAATGTTGCACCACCTCTTAAGGTCTTTCTGTGTATTTGCGCTGAAACATCATTAATTGTCTCAATGAGAGTTTCATACCACATGCTCACATTACCAGTGAAGTCTCCACCGAAAAAAGTTTCGTTAGAAACATTTGTAATTGGTTTACCGGGTTGACTTGTTAAGAAACACACCGTGGTCTACGACTCCAATAGAATGTCGAAGCTGTAGCACCTTTAATAAGATCTTCTAAGATCTCTTGATCTATTTCAAGAGCTATTTGTTCACTCATTATAGTTGTTAGTTCAACTTCTGCGTCAAGGTTATGATAAGCATTCAGATCTTGACCAAGTTCAGGAGTCCATTTGACTTTCAATTTTCTTGACTTCGCTCTGACATCCACTGAATCAATTTTAATATCGAGTTCAGGAAGATTGTCTTCACCTTCTAGTCCCCAAGTAGCAGCACCAACTACTGAACCAAGACCAGTACCAGCATTTATTTGATCATCTATTGGAAATTGTAGAGTCATACCCATATCTCCAATAGTATCAATACCGAGGACCATAGTCATCAAGCAATCTTGGAGCTATAGTGTTGGAATAAGTTACCAATCTTATATGAGTAAATGAATCACCGAGTCATTTCTTCGCCGACCAGAATTACATTTAACAGTAAGTCTTCTAGCTTGTGAACCAGTAAGTTGACCGAGCCAACATGGTAATACCGCACAAGATTACTCTTGTTTAATTGCCACGAAGCAGAAACTCTTGTAGTAAACACACACACATTAGTTGTTCCTGAAATAAAATCTGGATCATATCTAACAAGTTGATCAAGTTGATATGTATTGTTACCAAGAACTATTGACCCTGACCCTTGGCCATGACCAAAAGTGCCTGACGCTATAGTCGTTAGAACAACAGCAACAGATGATGTTGCAGAACTATAACCATTGTTGAGTGCATAGAAACTCGATTCTGCACCAGAACCAGTTAATATAACACCGACCAGTTATTTGACTTGCGATTACTTGTCCACCAAAGACGGAATCTCCAGTTGCATCACCAAGTTTAGCTGATTGTTTCTGAAAATCTAGGAAGAATATCAGACCTGAAGGCAATGACATTGGTTGCACGGAAACCAGTTCGTTGGCTATAAGATTTCCAAATACTCTACGAACTATAGGAAATGCAACAGCAGCAAAACCTTCGACGTCACCGAGCGGCCATTGAACTTGCTTCAGTCAAAAGGCTTTTAGCTTGGTTCTCCAATAATAGAGCCATGCCACTTACTTGTTCTTCTGATCTTAAGCCTTCCAAAAGACCAGTCTTTCTCCACTTTTCAACAAGAGCGGCACCTTCTTTTTGCATATCTCTACGCACGATGCCCTCTGTTAGTCTACTTAAAACTGACATATATTTCTTTTCTCCTTGAATGAGAATGAATTTGGTTCATTCTTCTATTTATTTTTTTCTTTTGAGTCCCGGGCGAGTTCTTGAAAACGCCCATAAACTGGATTGTTTTCAGGCTTAACCAGTTCTCTTTGTCTATTGACAGATAAAGGTCCATTGTTTAAAACAGCTTCAGTTAGTGTATTTGGTTTATTATATTTGACATTGTTTATCTTGTGTTTATCAAACATACCACTTATTGAGTTTCTTGTTTCAGAAATCATTTTAACTGAACTTGTTAAAACTTCATAGAGAGCTTTAACTTCTTCGACAGAACCAGCACTTGAAATAGATTCGACAATGTTATTTTTTTGTCGCTCATTCAGGGAGCCATTAGATAGTGCTTGGTTTTTATATAATAACTTGGCATTTAATAAGTTTGTTTCTTCTAAATGCCAAGATATCTTCTCTACTTTACTTTTTATTCCTATTAAATCATTTATTAACTTGTTATTTTTCTCTTTAAGTTCTTTGTTTTCATTAAATAGTTTATTGGAAATGGTTTTCTGTTTTTGCGCTTCCGTCATCCAATCTGGTTTGTTCGCACTAGAAGCTACTTGCTGTTGTTGTCTTTTGCGAAATTCTTTTGCTTTTTGGGCTTTTAACTCTTCTGAATCTCCGAGACTTCATTTTATTATAAGCATCATCACGGGCTGCATCTTTAGCATCTTTTGGTATAAATTTTTCTGTTAGGCTATCATCCAATTGGTCATATTCTTCGCTTAAAGTTTGAATAAGAGAATCTTTAACTTGCTCTTGAAGTTCTTTTTCAAATTCTTCAGATACAGTATTTGCTATATTATTTTCTGTATTTTCTAAACTTAGTCCTTCCAAAGCCATATCATTAGTTTCAATTTCTTCTGTGTCAGATTCATTCAAAGCTTCTCTCAAGGCATTTTCATCTATTTCTAGCTCTTCATATAGCTCATCGTCATCACCACAACCTTCTGTTAAGCCATCCATTTCTATATCAGACATCGACGGCTCAAGAAAAGCATTAAGTTTATTTTTCTTTATTCCCAATCTTTCATCTTCACTATTGTCCAAACTTTTGAGATCTGCTTTATTTTTTCCTGGTTTTGGATGATTAGAGTTATTAGTTTTATTTGATCCCTCAAACAATCCGCCACTTGGCTCACCCATCCCACCCATCTTATTGTTAGTTTTTTCAGCATTAACATTTTTCATTTGTTGTTCAAGTTCACCGAAAGTCTATTTCTACTTCTTCGTCTTCGTCAGGACAAGGACAAAGTCTTTCTCCTTCTGTAGCAGCCAAGGGAAGATTTTTTAAAGTTTGACTCGGTTCACCACCTGGTTCGTCTCCCGAACGTTTAATGTAAGATCTGGTTGATCAGCTAAAGGATCCTGTTCTAAACCAGGTTCATTGTCCAATTCAAGCTCTTGATCCTCTGGAGGCTTATCAAGTTCGGCCTCCAAAAGTCTATTGAGAGTTTCTTTTACTTGTGGTGCAAATTGTTCCAAAATAGAATCTTGAGCAGTTTTTAAAGCACCAGCTTTAATGGTTTCGGCGTCCAAAAGAACTTCTGCCAATAACTTTGAAGATGTCATATTTATTCTTTTTTCCTATTAATCCTACTATTCCTACTATTCTTTCTCTTATCTTTAACTTACAAACAATAAATAGTATTTATTTTAAACAAAGAGGGGTTAGTTGATAACCCCTTGTTTTTATTGAAAATATATTAACATATTCAAGCCGTGATTCCTGATCCTGATAAAATAAACATTTCTTCTGAATTTATGCTTGTAAGTTCTGAGAATATGAAAAATGCACCGACCGATCACCGTGGAGCAGCAGAAACCCATATTTCTTTACATTTAACATCAATATTTAATGTTCCGAGAACTTTCAAGAGGATAATAGTGGTTATTCCCAACAACATTATCTCCACCGAGCAGTTATTGAGCCTGTTGAAACAAAATGAACTCTTAGATCTTGCGGTGCTCTATTTTTAATAAGAATATGTTTGGCGACTCTTGGAAAGTCTATTCTTTTTTCTGCCCCATTAACAATGATCGAACCGCTTAAATATGGAACTCCAGAAACCTGATAACTCGGAACGTGCCCGAGTCCAGGTCTAGGATACTGCATTATGTTTGGGTCTGGAATTCTAGATGGATCGCTACCAACCATTTTTTATTTCCTCATATTCCTTAAATACTTACAAACCTACAAATACTTCTTCTTTTACTTTT
>ERZ1292625.2611-Hain-H41-01um-R1-2611-length-16243-cov-6_pt1 | contig 16243 bp, 15 predicted proteins | sample MGYA00564400_ERZ1292625 | MGnify/ENA primary metagenome ERZ1292625 (study PRJEB36523, sample SAMEA6512639) | groundwater metagenome | collected 2019-01-08 | study: AquaDiva: Metagenomics assemblies of 32 groundwater samples | reverse complement strand
TGATTTTAATTGGCTAAGAAGTGTCAAAACATCGAATATGCACGTTATGATCTCCTCCCCACGCGGCGGCTCAGTAGAACCTAACAATAGACCTATGACCCCCAACGAGTCCGAAATGGAGAAGGCGGAGGAAGCAATAATCGAGGCCGGAGTTGAGTTACAATCAAATGAGGACTTTCATAAATTAGCAGCCGCCATCGCCTCACATCTCCAAGCAGCCGAAGAACGGGGAGCAGCGAGAGTGGTGAAGGCGGTGGAGGCTAAGACCGCCGCCACATCAGCGGCAGAAGGGGAGGGGAAATCTAAGACCAAGCCATCAGGGATATGATGGATAAGGTGAAGCAATTATGACCAATGAGTGTCCGAAGAACGGACCCGATTGTAAATGCGCCTGTCATCCTAAGAACGTGCCACCCAATATCACGTTCGCACAGGGTATTGAGTGCTTAACTTGTCAGAAGGGGGAAGTAGTATGAAAGCACTAGACTTCTCGATCGACGTAGACGGCACGATCCTCGACAACACCGACCAAGAAGGCCGTCGCTTCAATCTACCGGTCATCAATCTGATCTACTTCCTCGCCAAGCAGTGCAAGAACATCTCGGTCCACCTTCTCTCGGCACGTCCGATACACCAGCAGCAAGAGATTGTGAACCGTCTTGGTCTTGCTCGCTACATCAGCGGTTACCATGTCAAAGGCGACGGCTGGAAGCCGGACATCCACTTGGACGACCAGCAGGAGGTCGAGTTAGGTGACAAGAACATCATCGTCAGGATGAAATAGCCCCCTCACCCTTATCCACTTAAATGAGAATATGAAAGAGATAAAAGAACTAGACGTTCACTACCAAGACTGCGATGTGAACATGGGGAAAATCAGGCATGAAAAGAACCACGGAGAATTGTGTAGTTGTGAACCGAAGTGCGACTGTACTGCAACGGAGGACGTACTTGCCCTCATAGAGCCTTATCTTGAGAAAGCGGCCATGTATGATGGTTTGTGCAAGTAGCCCCCTCCCAACCCAACAGTAAGGAGGTCGCTAGATCATGTAAAGCTCAAGGGCATCGAACACGAGCCGGCTCGATGTTTTCGCAAAGCCGATAGGACTACTGAACTTTAAGGCTTGCGATTAAACCAGACGTCGTTTTGAGGCAACCAGCAGCTGAGCCGGGGAACACTCTAAAGCACAAAAAGACTGCCATGTGAGTGGCAGTCGATTTGCTCACTTCAGCTTGAAGTAATGGATGTCACTACCCTCTTTGAGAATCAAACCATCATAACCGGCCTCTCGTAAGCCTTTCGAGATGATCCGATCCATCGCAGCATCCTGGAAGTTCTGAGAGCTCAGGACGTCTTTGATCACAGCCTGTGTCTCACCATTCGCCCTTAGCACACGGGCAACAACTTTCTTTGCCTCATCGATTATCTTCGAGTTATCGAACTTGCCTTTGCTATTGAGTTCCATCGGCAGGTCTGTCGCTTCTCTGACCCCTGTCCACAGGTCTTCAGCACGTTTTGCATACTCAGGAGGGAGAGCATCTTCGTACCCGCTGTTGATAACAGAGAACGATCCGTCTGCAAGGGCGGCATTCTTGACAGTCAGTGGGTTCTCGAATGAGAGTGATGTGTCAAGCTTCATTTGACCACCGACACCTTTGAACCCCTCTTTGAAGTCATAGAGCTCAGAATCGGGGGATGCAAACCATGTGCCGCCTCGTTGTGCATCAGTACTTGCATGCCCGGCTTGATGAAACCTGACTGCAGGAACACTAGCCGCTTCAGCCCCGGCTAGCGGGCTTTTGCTTTTGGGAGACTCCGAAGAACGGTGTCCATTTGCTTCTCGATCTCGTTCCCACTCATCTCACCAGCACTTGTGTACTCAATGAGGTCATGGATGTCTTGTGCTGACATCGGTCTCGATGGGTCACCTCCCCATTCCTGAATTGCAGTGAAGGGGTCAGACATCCCGGCTTTCTTGAGACTCCTGATTACGTCTTTTGCTGCAAATCCCGTATCATCAGCAAGGAACATCACATCTTCTTTCGTCGTTCCTTTCTTCAGACCTGCAACTGCTTTACCAAGATCGGCATCACCCATCGCATCGAGGGCATCATCACTCCAGTCGTGTGTCATCTCACCAGTCTTGAGATTGACTTCTGTGTTGAGGACACCTTTACCGTACACCTTTGTCGAGATCTGGAGGTTCTTCCCAGTCTCGTCGACACCCCACCCATAGTTCGCATCGTTTGCTGATGTCTTACCGAACGCCCTCTCGATCTCTTTCGCTTGCTGGTCATACGCTTTGACTTCAAGCTTCTGCGGACTCAGTGCACGTCCCTTTCCAGCAGCACCAGGTCCCGGCATAGGTCCACCTGCATCAACTTGACCCCCAGCAAGCCTGTTAGCAGCGTCATCGAACCACTGCTCATCAGCGGTCATCTGGGCTTTCTGGTTGGGAGAGTAGAGAGAGGAGTTGGCTTCTGGATGGACAGATTGGTTCGTCTTGAAGCGGGGCTGGGGTGAGAAGGGTGCATCTTCAGGCTGTGCAGTGCTCATCAGGCCATCATCTGCATAGTTGTCCATTGGGCTTTGCTGGGGAGTTGACATGAGACCGTCTTCGAGGCCATCTGGAAGAGTGTCGATCTGTCCGCGTCTGACTTGCCTCATGAGTTCAACCTTAGCAGCTTGGCCACCCTTGTCAGTGAACGAACCTTCTGGCTGTGGTGTGCTCATGAGACCGTCGTCTGCTCCTGTCGGTAAGGTATCGATCTGGCCGCGTCGAACTTGTCCCATGAGTTCGGCTTTCGCAGCTTGCCCATCACCCGTATAGTTATATCGGTCTTCAGGTGTGATCTGGTTCGTCTTCATCCTGGGCTGCGGTGCTCCCATGCCTCGCATCTTCGTGAGAGGGTTCTGGTCTCCGAGAGCCATCGTAGCAGCCTCACTCACGCCACCTGCAATACCAGTAGCGACGGACCCAGCCTTGATACCATTGAGAAATGCTTTCATCTTGCTCGCGTTGGGATCTGCAGCAGTCTTCGGAAGATTCTCAAGCAGGCCCTGCGCCTCTTTCACACTGAGTGACTTCTTGGCAACCAGGTCACCGATTGTCTTGGCCAACTCACCACTGATGTCGTTCGTCTGCCTCTGCATCTTCTGGGCTTGCATGCCTCTCTGGCCGACAACATCAGATGCGACATCTTTGATTGCACCGTACGCTTGCATTGGGTCGACAGACGAGAGGAGCGGCGTCTTCTTCATCGCATCAAACCCTTTGGCAGCTTGGTCGACCATCGTCCACGTCAGGTCACCCATCGACTGGGCGATGTCGATTCCGACCTTCTTAACTTGGTTCTTCGCATTAGTCGTGAACATAGATTTACCTTAAGATTCTAGGAACGCCGCCGCGCATCTGAACGAGTCTCATAAGTGTCTGCATCATGGACTTAGCGTTGGGGTCACCGGCTTTCTCCATTGCTTTGACCGCCATCAGTGCGTGATCAAGAAGTGAGGGCTCACCGCGGTTCTGTGTGATTGCCGATAACCTGTTGAGCTGAAGAATCTCATCGGTGTTGGCCTTCCCGTTGAGTGCCCGGAAGAGAAGAGACTCACCGCCTTTGCCCCTCTCTTTGAGTGCTGAGCCAAAGTAATCTCTCAGATCCTTGAGTGCACCATATGAGAGGTTCACATCTTTGAAATCACCACCGACATGCTCATAGAGTGCATCGTTCATTCCGCCCGCAACTTGCTTGACGAACCCCTCAGCGGGCGAATCAGGTGTGTCAATCAGCCCCCTCTTTGAGTACTTCACCATGTTCTGAAGGCTTCGTACAATGTCTTTGTAGTGCAGGGGACTGTCTTTCTCACTGAGCTCACCAAGTTGATCCCACGCATTCTGGAGAAGCTTGACATCACCATCAGCAAGAGAAGCAGAACGCCCAGGAGCCGGGACAAGGGTGCCGTTGTCATCAACAGTCATCCCGAACTTGTAGACAGCCTGCTGGAATGCATCCTGCATCTTGTTGATGCCGTTGATCTCATATTTACCGTTGTTATCCATCAGCCAGTCATCAATGCCTTTACCGTGATCGCTCACCATCGTCTTCAAGACATGGTAGTCTCTTTCAAGCTTACCGTTGGCAATCTGCATCGACCCAGTCCGATTCGGATCTTTGAGATGTTCGACCGCAGCTCTCTCCATCTCCTTTTGGATATTCTGCTGAGCACCAGGGCCAGGCATCGTCTCAGTCGGTCTCGGTCCTGTCTGGAGGGGCTTGTTCATCCGTGACTGGATTGCTTTAGCTGTCGGGTCCGGCCAGAGGTTCTTCAGGTAGGGAATCTTCTTCTCAACACCGAATGGGAGGAGCTTATCAGTCTGTGCAGCACCGGCCATCTTCATTGCACCACCTGTGATCTGCACAGCACCCTCTATGTTCTGCCCTTCCTGAATCTTTCCACCACCTGCAATCATGTCAGAGGCGGCGAGGGCTGTGTTGAGAACCGACCCACCTGAACCTGCGATCAGGGCGTTGAGAGGAGCACGCTTCCCGATGTCTTCACCCATCTGTCCACCGACAGCAGAGACATCACCAGCATTGTTGAAGACATTCTCCATCAGGGGGCGGCCCTCCATCACATTTGCAATCGGCTGGGCAATCGCACCCATACCTCCGCCAAGAACTTCACCACCCTGGCGACCGACCCAACCAGCTGCGCCTAAGATTTGCTTAGTGACAGGGGTGTTCTCAAGTGTCTGCTGTACTTTCTCTTGGTACCCACTGAGCTTGTTCGCAACTCCCTGAACCTCTTCACTCGAGAAGACGTTCCCCATCGCTGAGAGAAGATTGTCGCCTGGGTCGTTCTCACCCGTGAATGCTTTCTTCCTCTCGATCGACAGAGGTACAGGCAAGTTGTTCTTCTTGAGGAATCCGGCAATCTCTTCTTTCGATCGACCCTTGCTGAGTTGGAGATCAACGAACTTCTGGACGTTTGCTTGATTCAAGGCCATATGCTTAGACTGTTACGCGTGTCTGACTTTCTTTACGAGCGATTGCCGCAGCAAGCATGTGCGTCGGGATCTGTGAGATGGGCGTGTTCTGGCTCACACCGAGAGCTCTCTCCATTTGTGACAGGTAGAGAGATGTGTTGTTCTCAATAGGCGGTGCGTACTTGTAGATGAACTGTGCCAGCGTCTTCCCGCGTGATGCATCAAGCTTGATCTGGTTCTTGAGTGCATTGAACCCAGCGACAGGACTAGAGAATCGAGCGAAGCCTCCTGTACCCTGCACCGCCCCAGCTTGCCCAACAAACCTGAGGTTACCAGGATTGTTGTTCACGAAAGCCAGATTCCTCTTGCCCCCAACCTGCGGAGGAATCGCGATACTCAACCCATCAGATGTATTCGTGAGACCCATCTCGGCAGCATCACTCTCCATGTCACTCTGGATGTCTTCGGGCTGTGTCTCCTCGGGGGCACCAGTCGCACCAGCTCCCATGCTCAGGTCTGTAAGAGGGGCCATGCCACCAGCATGAACGGCTGCGATCGATGCTTCTGTCTGCCTCTTGAGGTCATCGTACTGAATCTTCCGGCCATCAAGGATGACTTTGATCGCGTCTTTGATCTGCTGACGAGATGTTGGGTCACCAAGCTTACCAGTCGCAGTGAAGATACGGGCAACATCCTGGCTGAAGTTCTGCAGCACAGAGTTTGCATATTCACCAACAGTTCCTGTCTGCTCAGCTCTCAAGAACCGGGCAGGGTCTTGCGCTTTCGCAAGTGTGTTAATTAGTGTCGTATCAAGCTGCGGATTGTTTGTGTTATTCGGAATCGAGAGAGCAACGTTGTACGCTGCTTGCACCTCATTGAATGCTTTCACAGTCGGACTGTTGACAAACTCAGACCTCAACTGACGAAGAGCTGCATCAGTGTTCGTTTTCTGGTACTTCGCAGCGGCCTCGTACTTCGCGTTCATCTGTCCTTTCGACCATTCTGTGTATGTCCCGATTGTTGGGTCTTGCTCTTTAGCATACTCATACTCTTGGATCGAGGCTGGCTTGGCTTTCTCGACGGGCTGCGATGCTTTCAAGAGACTCGCGAAGACACCAAGTGCTTGAAGCCCCTGCTGATTCGCAGTATTGCGAGCAGTGATCGCAGCATCGACACCACCGAGCTGGTCCTGAATACCACTTGCTGAACCAGATCTGAGGGCTGCTTGCTGCCCAGGAGAGAGCACCTGAAGTTCCTCAGGAGTTTGCTCGTTGACAGCATTGAACCGTTGATTAACGAGAGCATTCCTCTGTTTCAGTAGGTCCTCATTGCCGGACCCCATCTGAGCTTTCTTAAGGAGCTCAGTCACAGCAGCCATGTATGAGTCAGCTGGGTTGATCTTCTGAGCAATCGGCATCTGTGTGCTTAGTGTCTCACTCGTTGGTGCAAAGACAAAACTCCTGGGCGGTGTCGTGCCAGTAACCTGGGGACGTCCAGACTGGAGTTCTGTCACTCGCTTGATCGCATCAGGTAGCGAATAACCACCTGCGACATACTTGTTAATCAACGCTTCTCGTTCCCCTGGCTGCACGGGAAGAATCGGCTGACTACCAACATCAGTCATCTCAGTCTTCCCTGTGACTGGGTTAAAGATTGATGCTCTCTTGACTTGAGTCTCAACTGCCATAGCTACATTGTATAGAAGCCTCTTAGTTGTCGTTCGTTGGCTGTCAGTTCGTTGACCCTGTTCTTCTCATCGAAGAGCTTCTGCCGTTCTTGTGTCCCGATGAGATTACTCGGTGGAGTGAACAGATTTGATCGTACTGTGTTTGAGCCCTCGATGCCATACTGTCCAGGGCGTCTTGTCATCGGTGTTGCACCAGTCCCGATATCGTATGAGCCAGGCAGATTGCTCGATCCATACTGCTTGAGCTGTGCGAACCCGACATCTTCTGCAGACCTCTGAGCATTCTGGAGATTCTGTTGCAGTGTCCTTGATGCACGATCAGCTAAGAGCTTCTCCGCTTTGTCACGCTCTGTTGAGAAGTTCAAACCCCTTCGAGCGAATGCTTCTTGTGTACTCTCGAGAGCCTGGCCATACTGATCACCAATGTCTTTCTCAGTTGATGAGTAGTCTTGCTTGATTCGATCGATGCTTCTCTGAAGATCAGACTGGGCTTGGTCAAACATGCTCTTGTAGTACGGACCCAACTCAGTCTTCGCTTGGGCTGTGAACTTTTGGATTGTCGCTTCATCAATCGTGATGTTTGGGTTCACAGTCTTCCCTTGGCCTGCAAGTTTCTCAAGGTATGAAGCCATCGCTTGGTACGAGGCGATCATCGACTCTGACCATCCAGTCATGTCAGGCCCGCCACCAGTCGTACTCGATGTATTTGTCGAACCTCCTGGGGGGGTGTTTGTCCCACCCATACCAACACCATACTTCTGTTGCTCACTCATCAGAAATGAATCGAGTCCAGATTTCCCTGCCCACTCAGCCTCTTCAGCCGGTGTTGCATCACGGCCAAAATACTTCTGATAAAGAATACTCACTGTGCTCTTTGGCCCAGAATTGGCAGTTGTCTGCGTCCCGTAACCAGCAGGGGCACCAGCAAACGAACCCTCAGCTGGAAACTGGAACTGAGACTTCAGTTGCTGATACTGATCAGGGCTGCTGATGGTGGAAACACCGTGAGTACCGGTCACATAGTACAGCTTGCTATTCTCATCTTGGAGAATCGAGTACGGCTGCATCGTCTGCAAGCTGTTGAGAAAAGCTGGATTTGAGAAATCTGCGTAGTTGAATCGAATAGCCATATGACGAACTTACCAAGAATAGACTCTGACCTCACCTCTTGCACCAGCAGCACCGTTCCCTGCCGTGAAGTTCCCGCCGTTTGATCCGCCGCCTCCGCCTCCGCCCCCAGGTACTCCACCAGCCCCTCCAGCATTAGCTCCGCTCCCACCTCCACCTCCGCCGGCACCACCGTAGCCTTTTTGAAGAGTTGTGTTAGAAGCTCCGGCAGTTCCAGCAACTCCTGTACCGCCAGCTCCTCCACCCCCAGCAGTAAATGAACCAGAAGTACCGCCGTCACCACCCGTTGATCCTGGACCCTCGCCACAACCTGACCCCCCCGCTCCCGGACCATAGCAAGAACTTCCACCAGCGGTCCCAGTAGTGCCGCCGCCTCCGCCGCCAGCAGCACCACCGTACTCAGTACAAATCCCAGCAGTGTTTGCTACACCAGTACCAGACTGAATCCCAAAAGCAACTCCAGTGGTTGTGGTAGGTGTTGCACCAGTAAGGCTAACAGCACTTAAGAGACTGCCCCCACCCCCGCCACCAGCAACATTCGGACCAGTAGACGTCCCACCAACACCACCGCCTCCACCACCAGCTTTTATCCAAGTGCCAAAACTCGTTACAGTAGCGTTTGTTCCACTACCTCCGTTAGCGGTGCCACCAGCGCCACCAGCAGCAATGGTAATAGTCTCTGTTGCTCCAAGAACATCAGCCGCAAAGATTGCGGTTGTTACTGCACCTGCACCGCCACCGCCGCCACCGACTGCGATGTCACCAGTTCCATTGGTGTTCCCTGCGCCACCACCACCACCAGCCCCGATACAGACAACATAAACGAACTCAGCAGAGGAGGGCTTTGTCCACGTCCCGCTAGCTGTAAACGTCTGCGCGTTCGTGAGACCAGAGATTGTAACGGAGGACGCAGTGAGTGCACCACCTGCGGTAACGTAGAATGGAGCAGTGGCGCGATTCTCATAAGTTGATCCGGCCCAGAACGCAACATCTCCTGCAGCGTTCGCGGAATTGAGTCCCGCAAGATTAGCCCCAGTTCCGACGTTCAGATTCGCTGCGTTAGCGACACCGCCAGTGTAGTTCACGTTCGCAGCAAGCGAACCGGAGACGAAACTCGCTGGTGCAGTGAACTCATTGTTAAGATCCGCAAGACCCCCCTGATATCCAGCCTCAAGGGATGCGAACAACTCAGCATTGACCTGCTCAGAATCTCCAGAGCGATCAAGCTCCTTGTTGAATCCGAGATCAAAGATGTTGTAGTCTTGCAGAGACATACTAGCGAACGTTCCCCAAATCTAAGACTGACCCAGCAGGGAACTCAATCCCAGTGAAGGTCCATGGCGCGTTATCGCTTGCAGAGGCAATCTTTGGCGTGAACTCGTGCCCTTCGAGATGACCGAAGTTCGTGAAGATCTGACTGTGGTCACTCACAGTGCCAATGGGTATGAATGCCCCACGGTCGACTTTCATCATGAGCTGGATGTTCGCTGAGACCTCAGTATACGCAGCGACCTCAGTGACAACCTTCGTCCTAGCCCGTGTTGTGAACACTTGAGGAGAGAACTCGCACTCTGCAAAGATTGTCGTCCCGTTATCAGTCGTACCAGAAGACATCGTCTGGACATCACCATCAGTGTCTCCACCGACAACAGTCATTGCCCCTGTTGATGTGATATACTGTGAGAAGACTCTGAACCTGTCAGCATAATCAAAGAGTGTCCACGTTCTGTCAGAGAGCACATACACAAGCTGTGCATTCGTATATGTGTAGCCATCAAGAGTCACCGATCCGATTGACCACTGGATACGATTGCCGTCAGTGAATCCACAGACATTCGCATAGAATGCTGAGTCTATCGCCTCGACAATCTTAGTGACAACACGTGAGATCTTCTCAGGGAAGGCACCTTGTGTGCGATAGAATCCGACGCCATTAGCACCCTGCCCAAAGAAGTAAGCAATGCCGTAGTCATCGGTGACAATCGACTCATAAGAAGGCGTACCAAGATAACCAATGCGCTGCAGTTCATTGTCATCATAGCGGTACAGACCCCTCTCTTTGAAAATCAGGGCAAGGCGACCGTTGCTAACGATACCGGTGAGAACTCCAGCACCATCCTGCGGCGAGACCTTCACAGACTTGTTTCCCGATGTCCATGAGACCGCTCCGCCAGACTCAAGTGAAGACAATGAAAGAGTGTCAGGTGCGGAGGGATTGCCACCAACGATTACTCGAGAGTTGAGTGTCGCAGCGAACTTGGCTCGCGGGAAGTTTGCGATATCAAGGTTACCTCCGGTTGTAACCCACGTAGTCCCATTTGTAGACGACTGACTAGCATCTGTCCCGTTCATGAATGCGACGGTATCCAAGTATGTGATGAACCGTGTCTTGAGTCCCGTTGTCAGTCCAGTTACTCGTGATGTATAGGCGCCAGACCCAGTTCCACTATAGATCACTGTCGTTGCTGCGACAAGAATCTTATTGTTCGCCGACGTTGTGCTCCGGAAGTCGTGAATGCCAAGGATTGTGTTTCCACCCGAGACAGTGTCTCCAAGCTTTGTTGTCCCGTAGCGTTGGCTCACAGATCCACGGGGACGATCGAAGACAACATTGATAGCTTTCATCACTGCATTCGCTGGAAGAAGACCCTTCCCAACGCTAAGACTGTCCATCAATCCTGAGGACGCATCAGCCATAACTCGAGGTTCTTGTAGTTTCATATTATTCGCAACTCATACTATCCAGCTCAAGATGTTGTTTGCGGAAAGTTTGCAGTCTCGTTCCGAAAGTTGGAGTTTTCCTATGACATTCATTACACAACGTCCTTCCATTCTCAATTGAATATTTCAGTTCTTGAAACATCGCCTTTGGCAAAATATGGTCGGCTTCTAGCATTGAGACCGAGGGGCATTGAGTGCATTTATAACCATCGCGAAGGAAAACAGCTTGTCGCCACTGGTGTGATTTAGCCCCCTTTATATTCTTACAAGCAGAAATCTTCATCCTCTCACTAGCCTTTCTCTTCCATTCCTCTGTATGGTGCCACAACCCTTTCTTCCCCTTACACCGGGAGACTTGAACTCCTTTCAAACCTTTATTCCAAGCTTTTTGCCCAATATGGGTTTTGCTCAGCACTAATCTTTGCGCTAAGGTTCTTTTTTGTCCTATGATTTTTGAAATTCTTTTAGCGATGAACTCGGGTGATTGCTTGCCAAAATTCCCCCCACCCTTGTTATTGGTCTGGAGCTTTCTTTTAGCCCGAATGAGAGCCTTCGTTTCCTCGGAATGTTTGAATCCTTTAAAAGGCATATTATCTCCAATACCTCCGCCTTCCTCGATTAGAAGCCATGGGAACATCTGGCACGAGTCGTAGCCTGGTACCGGTGATCTCGTTACCAATCAGCAATGCTACCCTCTGTTCATACTTCTTCACAGCGATATCATCAGCCTTGAGATCACCGTTGGCCTTCTTTGACTTGATCTGCATCTCAAGCCAAAGCTGGACTGCGTAGGGATCATTGACACTGACGGAATCACCATCGGAGTCTGCCTTCGTCGGACTCAAGTAGTAATCAAGCCAGATGTTGCGACCGTTGTACGTCGATGCTGGAGGAACATCGAAGTAAGCAACACCATCAACAACAGTGTACCGTCTCGGTTCTCCGAAGCTCACGTTGTACCAGGCAACATCACCGCTAGTGAATGTAGTGGTAAAAGCAGTAAAGCCAGCAAGAACCCCAGTAGAGCGAGTGTTAGAAGTATACGAGTAAGAGGTTCCATTAGACAGGACAATAGATCCCGAATCAGGGAAATCACGGCTGTCAGTGAGGGTGACCGTCGTTGCCAACGAATCAATGTTAGCTCCAAGAGTTGTGTAAGCCGTTCCCTCCATGATTGAGTTGAACTCCGATTTATCCACATACGTCATGTCGTCTCCAGTGCCAATCCGAAGACCGAGTATTGACTTATTTGTGTCAGCGTCCTCGATGTCAGTCGGGAGAGTGATCGACCTCATGCCGGTCGTAACATTCCCTGCATCATAGTTCTCTTTGACAAGCCAACTCCACCGCTTGAGCCGCTTTGCAATATCGAGCTCACCCAACCAAATCTGATCGTATACCCACTGAAGAGTGAACTTTGATCCAAGAGACTCGTTCAAAGCTTCGAAGGCGTTTCTTCTGATGAACCCAACGTTCCTCGGATCAAAGCCCGTCGAGGCAATTGCATCAGAGTAGCCGCTGTAGTAAGTGGTCGTCGAGAGTGAGTTATAGAACCTTGCGTGGTAGAACGCATAAGTCGTACCAGTAACGACGAAGTCGGTCCAGTTGCCAGAGACGTTGATGTTGACCGTGGCAATCGATGTCTTTGAACCCGTGGCCGTCGTTGAACCAAGAACCTCGACTTGATCGAATAGGGTCTTGTAGAGAGGGCAGTCAATCGCATGAGCGAACGTGACAGCCTGAGAAGTTAAGGACGTTCCAGCAGTGATCGCCCCGTTGACCCTCTTTGTCTCAGCATTCTCAATCGCGTAACCCTCGAACAGTATGATGTCCTGTGGATCAGAGTTCGAGAATCCAAGGTTGGATTTTACTGTGAGAGTCGTTCCAGCAGCACCCACGTTCGCAGTCAGGAATGACGAGGGTTCCGGCAACTCCGGATGATTGATGCGGATCACGTTCTCCGCCGCTGAACGTAGTCGTGGTACTGGGTAGGCCATACTAGCTTCCAATGAGTTGAGTCAGAACATTTGCCTTGCTGTAGCGAACGTCGATACACTGTGCGGCTGCTTGCCCTGCTCGCTGATCAGATGGTGTCGCGTAATCCGGGAACATCACGGGGGGGCCAACAAGCATTCGATACCCCATAATTCCCGTGAGAGGTGAGCCATAGCGATCTTTGAACTTTATGTCTCGTCCACCATCGGGGTCCATGATTCTCCATTCATCCAAGTTATCAGGAGCGTCTTTGCATGCTACGATGTGATCAGGGAGTTTATCACTACCGACAAGATCAACACAGATACCAATGGGCATTCCCATTCGTACAGCTTGCTTGATGTCGTCAATCGCTTTACTGATCTGCGTCTTCTGGACATTGTGGAAGGCGACATTCGTTGTCCAGCATGACTTCACCATCTTGCACGTTGGAAAGAGCTTGTAGATTGCATCCCATCCAAGCTGGCCATCGGGATCAAAACCATTTGGTGTAGCATTCAACTTATCACAGAGCTCACCAGGAGTGATGAAGTGGTCTCCAACCATAACCATGTGAGCTGCCAGGATAGAAGCCGTTGTTGTGACGTAACAACCATCACTCCACATCTTACGACCAGAGGTCCCAAGAAGCCTGTCTCGCCACTGCTGGTCACCTTGGTTGTAAGTGATGAGGTTGATCATACCTTACTTCTTAAGAATCTCATCCAGCTTAGACGTCTGCTGATCAAGCTTTTGATTCGCATCAGTCGAGTTCTGTGTAAGAACGTTGAGTGACGTCTGGATATGCGTGAGATGGTTAGCTTTCACTTCCTCTAACCAGATGAAGAGCTTGTAGCCACCAAACAATAACGCAGCGAACGAGAGCACTCCCATCCCAGACTCCGTGATTAGTTTTACTGCTTCTTGAGGTGTCATACTAATTGTCTTCAAACTTTGCACGAAGCTCGGCAATCTGTATGTCAGTAAGGGGCTTTAGCTCAGATTTCGCAAGATCAATCCTCGCTTTTCGTTCATGTGGAAACTCGTCGCGCATCCTGTTCGTCTGGACTTGTCGTGCTGGTTGCGAGTGAAGGTCCGCACGCGCTTGAGATTTTTCCGCGTTCGATAAATTTTCAAGTTTCTCAACGTCTTTTTCGATACGCCTGTTCTTCTCCAAAGCTGTTTCGTCGCGCATCTCAACGCCATCAGACACCTGCTGCGGTCCATCGGCTTCGAGCGCGGCGATAAGCACGACGTGTTCGGTTTCGTCCATGAAGTTCATCTTTGATTTCTTCAAGGGGTTGATCTCCTTGGCAAGCGGCTTTCCACGTTTACTCTTTAGGGCACAAGCAGGACATTCCTCAGCCTTGAGATCACTCACTGTGAACTTCACATCATTGTTGAAGTGCAGGTCAGCATTCTCCTGCGTTGGTTCGCAGTCTTGCTTGTAGCCGCACTCCGTACAGGACCAAGTTTTGATGAAGATATGGGACATAGGCTTAAACGATAACAGCTAACGACATGAACGGAACTTGCACATCCCCGTCGTCTGCTGTGTTTTGGTTAGTGATACCACAGGTCATCCAACTGTTCGTAACTCCAGTAGGAAGGTTGGTAGTGTGGGTAGCCAAGAGCGACGTAGTACCGTAGTACTTGATGTTCGTAGTCACATTCTGATACGCGACCAAAACATTATAGAAGGCGGCAAGAGAAAGGGTTGCTTGAAACTCAGTAAAGGTTTCTGTTGTGCCGTTTGCGTTGGTCGCCCCGCCCGTTGAAGTGCCAGCGGTTTTATCGGTCCGGAAACCGAAATGGTTAGTTGTGAGTGACAACGTATTAGTCGCAATAGTTGCGACTCCACACCATGACCATGACTGATAAGTTGTAGTCCCAAGAGCAGTGTTCGCAAGATTCGTTGAGAAAACATTTGCGATACCGAACGGCGTGACCGAGGCTACGTTGAGCCACCTCAAGGCGTAGTGCCCCGCCGAGGCAATCGTGCGGAGATCTACGCCGGTCGTGGTCGTGAAATCTGCGGTAGCACTTCCTGCTGACGTCACTCCATAGCGGGCTGCGGCTTGAAAATCTGTCGAAACGCCGGAGACGAAAGACGCGCCACCAGCCGCCGCCCACGTCAGCACTCCGTCACCAGCAACGTCCCTGAGATAGGTCCCTGCTGCACCAACTGTCGGAGGGAGCGAGTAAGTGATATTCGCAGCCTGCGCCACCGCTTTGAACGCCGAATAGTTTACGCCTGACGCAGACGGCTCAAGGAACCTGAACTCGGAGGCAACGGTTGATCCGCCGAAGTTCAGGATACACGTTGCCGCGGCACCGATGTTGAGGGCCGTAGCTGCACCAAAGGCGTTGACAGTGGTTGCTATGGTGTTAAGAAGGGCGAAGGTGGCGTCACCCGCAGTAATAGCGGTCGAAATCGTCGGAGAGGTCATCACCTGGACGCCGGTGAAGGTATTGGCCGCATCAGTCCTGGCAATCGTCGCTGAAGTCGTCGGGAACGTCATCGTCGTCCCATCCGTGCCAGAGAGCGTCAATGTATTCGTAACTGCAAGTGTTTTCGCCGCCGTGAGCGTGAACGTGCCGGTCGAACTCGTGATCGTCATCGCGTTCAGCGTCGTGCAAGTCGCTGCTCCAAGAACCGGAGTTACGAGCGTTGGAGAGGTCGAGAAGACTATGTTTGTTGACGTAGTTCCCGTTGCACCAGCCGCCGTGTATCCGGTTATATTGTTGAACGCAGTGATTGAAGCAACTGCAGCATTGGTGCCACCGTTCGCTACTTTGAGTACACCAGTCGATGACGTGAAGGCAGCGAGGGTTGTGGGTGCCCCTACACCATCACCAATGATGATGGAGCCGTCTGCAAGTGACCCCATCTCTGAGACATCAACCTCGGCTCCGAATGCACTACCAGATGAGAAACCAGACATAGGCTAGAGGTTCACGATTCGATATCTTACGAACCCAGACAGCTGTGTCGTGGCTGAGGTCACAATGTTGAGTGCCGTATTTGCAGTGAGAGTGATGATACCGTCCCTGTTCTTAATTGTGTTTTCAAAGACGAAGCCACCGGCTGAAGCGAGCGGCAGCAAACCACCATACGCAGTTGATCCATCCCTCAAAGTGACGTTGTTTGCAGCATTAGTCTGTGCTCCGATCCAGTCAATTGCGATGAACTTCCCGGCACCGGGAGCGGCAATGACTTCAGTCGTCGCTGCGGTTGAAATGTCAATATTAGCTTTTAGAAGTCGATCCGTCCACATAAGAATTTGAAATTGATGGTGTCTTAAAAGGGAACACCCAGCCCTTGCGCTGGTCTTTTAACAGGAGACCAGCAGAACCTGAGATTAAGGATCACCTCCTTCCCTAACCGATTAAGACTTATTACGAAGCCGTAGTGATGGTCATGCCAGTCGAGATGTCGCAGTGGCATTTGACGAACCAATTCGTCCCATCGCACCAGAACTCAGCGGAGTCACCAACCTTAGCAGCACCGTCTACGAAGTTAACAGTGTCTGCGCCGACCAGTTCGCTGTCTCCATCAACGCCATCGCTTGAATGAACCGTCCCAAGGACGATGTTGGATGAAGCGTTAGTGGTGATGGTATAGCTAGCTCCGCTCGGAGCAGCCGTGCAGATGAACGTGAAGTGCATTCCAGCAACAGGCGCGGGAAGCGTCGAGACGAACTCAGTCACCGAGTTCAGGAAGAACACAGAACCAGATTCATCA
>ERZ1292625.2610-Hain-H41-01um-R1-2610-length-16245-cov-4_pt1 | contig 16245 bp, 16 predicted proteins | sample MGYA00564400_ERZ1292625 | MGnify/ENA primary metagenome ERZ1292625 (study PRJEB36523, sample SAMEA6512639) | groundwater metagenome | collected 2019-01-08 | study: AquaDiva: Metagenomics assemblies of 32 groundwater samples | reverse complement strand
CTTGGAATTCATCGAGTTATCTTAGGATATTATCTAATGCTTCAGTAGCTTTTTTTAGTCGTTCTTCCTAAGCACCACTTACTACAAAAAAGATACCACGAGATTGTTCTAGGCCATCAATAAACCATTGATGCATTTCATGTCGTATATGTTCACCGTCTCGTGTTCCGTCTTGAACGAAGGGTATTTCATCACCGGTAACTATATACAAGTCATATTTTCGTCTGTTAGCAATTTTTTCTACTTGTGTAGAGTTTGCCCCCATGTATCTTTTGTGCCATATACTTGTAGCAAAAGCATCAGTGTCGCATATCACCAAACCATATGCATTCCTTGCTAACTCGTCTTCTCGACGAGACTGTTCAGACGCTATATGAACAAACTCTTCAGTGGACCATTTTTTATCTACCTCTTCAATCCAGTTGAGACAATACTCTCGGCCATATTCTGGTACCCATACTGTTTTGTAGTATTCAGCGATATCTTTTGTAAGTGTTGTTGTTCCTGTAGATTCTGCGCCTAGTATAACAATACGTTTTGCATAGTATGCTCTTACTGGTGGGGCTAAATACACCCAGTTCGCAAGTGTATCATTACGAACCTTCGTTCCGGATATTGGGATATGTACTCGTCGTTTATCAACAAGCATATGTCTTGACCCCATTAAAGTAGCATAGGGTTCGCCGTAGTCTTCCGAGGTAAAGACGATATCTGGTGCCTCTCCTAGGACTCTAAGGGTGTAGTCGGCCCACCCTTTTGTGTCGTCATCAGCGAGGGTATCGGGTACTAGGCGCACCTCAATATCAGGGTAGATCTCTTTTATCCAGCCAGCACGAATATGCCCCAAAACTGTCTGCTCTGCTTTTTCACATACCCACACGATTAAATGATCACAGTTGGCACGCGCAATATCTATCAGAAACATATGTCCTAGATGAAACGGGTAGAATTTTCCAATAATGAATCCTTTTGTCATATTATTTTAAAGACTTGTTACTTTTATATATGTTCGACCAGTTCAGAAGTCCTTTGATAGCAAGAATCAAGAAGACGCAATAAAGAATTGAAATAAGGTGAACCCCTTTTGCCCAGTACAAGCCAATACCAATGATGTCAACTAATATCCATAGATACCAAGCCTCAAGCTCCTTTCGAACCAAAAGAATAGTGGCCACGAAGCTTAAGATAGTAGTAAAGCTATCAAGATAAGGGAATGACGCGGGGTCATTGAAGAACTGAGGTAAGTATATGTTGAGATTAGAAGTCAGGTATCCTAGAATAATGGTTCCTAGAACTATAGTCAGTACCCACCATGGTCGAGAACGAGTGTTAATACGAAGAATTGGTTTCTGGGATGACTGTGGCAGTCCCTTTGCTTTTGCCCATACCCACCAACCCCAAAAACCGGTTATAAAGAAATATATTTGCTCAAAGAAGTCCGCATACAGATTGATCTGCAAAAACAGAATTCCAAATAAAGTAGTAGCGATTATCCCAACAGGCCAATTTAATATACGGTTTTTCGCCACAAGCCATACACACCAAATATTTAGTATGGTACCAAAGAATTCAATGTAGCTCATGGGGTATCCGATTATAGTGAAGAATGTAGTTTGTACGTTTAGTAATGTTTCCATGAATGTATATTAGATAACTGTTAAATCTTTAATTTTTGAACTAGTAAATGAGTAAAGGTTGGCTGGCCGATGCTTTACTCCTCGCAACTGTCGATCCTGCTTTTTTACTACCTTAAGGCTAAGTAATTTCTTACGAAAGTTTCTTTTATCGATCTGTTTTGCCAGAATTGTCTCGCATATCTTTTCAAGATGAGTTAAGGTAAATTCTTTTGTTACTAACTTTGAGGAAATGGTAGTGTGAACAATTTGGAACCTTAAACGTTTTATAGCGACAGAAAGAACCGAATCATGATCGTACGCGAGCTTAGGTGTTTTGTGTGCAGATTCCCACCAAAGGTTTTTTGTATCCGTCTGCTCGTTTCTCGATAGTGCTTCCCATGGTATTAGTGCTATATAAGCCACAGACACTACTCGCCCTCGAGGATCACGGTTTACACCACTGAATGTATAGAGTTGTTCATAGTACACCTTGGAACTATCAATACCGGCCTTTTCAGATATTAGTCTTTCAACTGCTTCCTCTGCTGTTTCAGTAGGGGAGATAAGCCCACCAGGTATTCCCGGGATACCCGGAAAGTGAGGAGGGCGATCTACCTTACTAAGTCGTACAAAGAGAGTATTGTCCCTCACGGTAAATAAAACTACATCTGCAGCAATAATTGAAAATTTAATGTTGTCTTTTGTGTTCTTCATACTTAGTGTATTATATACACATTCTTGGTAGAATGCAAGCTAGAGATTCTGGGGATAACATTTGCCCAAAAAAAACTTGAATAAAGGCTATTATTACAGTATAGTTTGCCATATTGCCTGATCGTCTAATGGTAGGACACATCCCTCTGGAGGATGTTATTGGGGTTCGAGTCCCTGTCAGGCAGCAAAACAAGTTTTCTTGTTTTGTGCATGAAGCACACAAACTGCTTTGTGTGCGACAGGGACGAGAACAGCGGAGTCTTATTTCTTGAACACAAGAAATTAACGAGCTGGTGCCCAGACCTTTTGTGAGAACAAAAGAGTCGAGGGAGAGATTCCCTGTCAGGCAGCAAGGCGCAGTTTGTTTTGGGTGTATACTCTAAATATGAAAAAAGGATACAGAGGAGACATAGAAAAAGACACACGAGAAAATGGTGCTTTCCGTAAGGTGCTCTACGCAGGCGCTCATAGTCAGCTGGTTTTGATGAGCTTGAAACCGCTTGAGGATATAGGGCTTGAGACACACGAAGACAATGATCAGTTTTTTAGATTTGAGTCTGGGCAGGGGAAAGTAATTATCAATGAAACAGAATATTCCGTCGGAGATGGTGTGGCTATTGTGGTGCCCTCTGGCGCTAAACACAATGTCATAAACACTTCAGAAACAGAAGATCTAAAACTCTACACTATTTATAGCCCAGCTCATCACAAAGATGGGATTGTTAGAGAGACAAAGGCCGAAGCGGTAGCAAATGAAGCAGAATTTGATGGCAGTACCACTGAATAAAGGGTTTTTGGCAGGCTGTAACCTTTTGCTGGTATAATGACATTATAGTTATAGAGGCTGTATGGAAACAACCTTAGAATTACAATCGTTGGTTTCTTCCGCGCAAGCGGGGGATGAAGAGTCTTTCAGAGTGCTCTATAGCATGCTTTCTCCTCGGGTCTTCCGGTTCATCCGCCCCCGAGCAAAAAGCCGAGAGGACGCCCTCGATGTACTTCAGGAAACATTCATTGATTTTTGGAAAGGAATGTCTAGATTCTCATATCAAGGGGACTCTTCGCTTGACGCCTTCCTCTACCGCATCGCCTCTCGAAAATTAAGTAGGGTGTTTAGATTGTGGAAGAGGGAGGTATCACTCGAGTCTCTAGGAGATGTCGCTGATGTTGAAGGGCAAGAAAGTGACCATGGTGCTGTGCTTGATGTGGTCAAGGCGCTTCAGTCACTTAAGTCCGTCGACAAAGAGATACTCATACTGAGACATATCGAGGGACAGTCTTTTTCAAATATTGCTACGCTTCTAGGACACACTGAAAATGCGCTCAAGGTTCGTCACCATAGAGCTCTGTCAAGGTTAAAACAAACACTACATTATGAATAACAATCATCAAGACATTGAAAAAGCACTATCTGAAATCTCATTTCGAACACTTTCGAATGAGGAGCAGGCGCGTGTTTTGTCGTCTATTGTAGCTGTGCAAAAAAAACCATTATTATTTAATTCAAATAAAAATTTTATGTATAAATCAATCATTATAGCTTTAGTATTAGCAGTAGGTCTCGGTGGTACTGTCGCCTTGGCTGATAATTCTGTTCCCGGCGATCCACTTTTTGGTATTGATAGAGCTGTTGAAAACCTTCGCTTAAGTCTCGCTAGTAGTGAAAAGAAAAATGAACTTCGTATTTCTTTTGCTGGTGAGCGAGTGAAAGAAATAGAGCGTATCACTACTAGTAGCCCTTCTATGAGTCGTCCTGCTGCTACTGATGTTACCGAATCTACCGTTACTCGTATTGAGGCAGATGTATTTACAAACGAAACAGTGATTAAAATCGAGTACGGGACTAACAAGAAGTTTGTCTTCACTAGTAACGCCAAAACAAGAGTTTTGGTTGTAGAAGATGTTAACAAAAATTTCACAGTTCTCTCGAAAGCCTTTATTGAGACCAAGCTTGATTTCAAAGCAGAAGATCGCAGTAGTCGAGCAGATGATAGAGATAGTTCTAGTGACATTTCTTCAGAAGACAAAATTCGGGTAACTACAGGTATTAACGCAGCAATTTCCCTATTAAATAGTGTCTCAGCGTCTTTAGATGCGAACTCTTCAATAAGACTTAAGGCTATCACTGATGAGCTAAATAGATATCTTGGGACACTTCCTCCAAACAGCACCGTTGATGTACGCATTGATAGTGATGACGATGATGAGTCACGTATTGACCTCCGTACAGTAGATGGACGGATTCGTATAGAAATGAAAGATGGTGAGATCAAAATTAAAACTAAGGACGATGATAAGTCTTCAGTCAGTAGCAACAATAACGGTTCTCGTGATGATGATGACGACGACGATGAGGGTGATGATGATTCTAGGGGTTCTCGTGACGATGATAATGACGACGATAATGGTGGAGCAATTATTCCACTTCCACCAGTGCCAGCTCCAATTACGACAACATCTTACACTATGACCGATGTGAAGTTGCACAATGTTCAATCAAATTGTTGGACAACAGTAAACGGTTCTGTTTACGATGTGACTTCTTGGATCTCACAGCACCCTGGTGGTTCAGCGGCTATAGCTAGTATGTGTGGCGTTGATGCAAGTAGCGCCTTCAATGGTCAGCATGGTGGTCAATCTCGTCCTGTATCTGAACTAGCTTCATTTAAAATTGGCGTTTTGAAATAAGCAATTTAGAACTATTTAGCACAATAGCCAACTGGAGTCAGTTGGCTATTGTGCTAAAAAATGCTAATTTAAGGATTCATGGATACCAGCCAGGCAGCACCATTTATACAATTTCTGATAGCCATAGCTATAGCTTGGGGGTCTATTTATATAGGTCGCCTACTTTCTAAAGGAGGCAGTCAAGGTAATCTTAATAAGACCAGGGGGAAAGATAGTTATCCTGCTTCTTTTGAATTACCGGGCGCCTTACCTGAGCAAGAGTTATCTACTTCAGTAGAAGAATATTTTAATCATCCCGCCTTTTCCGCTTCTCAAGCTTCTCAGTCTTATTTGTCTCAATCGTTAAATATGATCGAAACCCATAATCTTTCTAAGACATTTATTTCCAAGAAAAAAGGTAAACGCTCCGTTGTGGAAGCAGTCAAGCAGATTAATTTCTCTGTTGCGCGGGGTGAAATATTTGGCCTGCTTGGGCCAAATGGGGCTGGTAAGACCACCACTATGCGTATGCTTGCAACTCTTGTTACCCCAACTAGAGGCACGGCGGCAATTAGTGGCTGGGATTTGTCTGCTCATCCAAAAGAAATTCGTCGAGATATTGGTTATGTTAGCCAAGTCGGTGGTATGCAAAGAGAAACGACAGGTAGAGAGAATTTATTACTCCAAGCCAAGCTCTATGGTATGAGCAATTTTGAAGCTAAAGCGCGAGTAGAAGAGTTACTTACTCTCCTTGACCTCCGAGCCTTTGCAGATCGTAAGACGGGGACTTATTCTGGTGGACAACGTCGAATATTTGATTTAGCTTCTGGTATTGTACACAAGCCCAAACTCTTATTCCTAGATGAACCTTCCACTGGGCTAGACCCACAGAACCGAGCCCATGTTTGGGAGCAAGTCAAAAAGATGCATGATGAAGGCACGACTATCTTTGTGACTACTCACTATCTTGAAGAAGCCGATGCTCTCTGTGACAGAGTGGCCATCGTTGATGAAGGAACTATTGTAGCTATTGGCACTCCTGAAGAACTTAAGCGTCAGATTGCTGGGGACATTATTAGTCTTGAATTTGAAACCCCTCTATTGGCAGAAGAAGTACTTGCTTTACTTGGGAGTAGTGCATTTATAGTAGAAACAAAAAAGGAAAATACATCTGTACATTTGTATGTCGATAAAGGTAATGAAAACTTACCGATGATAATGAGCACACTTCATAAAAAGGGGATCATCAGTACAAGTGTCGCTCTGTCGCGCCCGACACTCGATGATGTATTTTTGAAATTAACAGGTCATAGTATCCGTGAGAATCAGCAATAATATGAAAAATTCTACTTTTAGAGATACATTATTAATAGGCAAAAATGAACTTCTAAATCAGCTCAGAAGTCCGATGTGGCTTTTCTTTGGGCTATTCCAACCAATAGTATATTTGGCCCTTTTCTCACCTTTTTTAAAGGGGATAGCTGATACACCAGGGTTCCCTATGAGTAGCGCTATTCAGTTTTTTGCTCCAGGAATGATTATAATGAATGTTCTCTTTGGCTCAGCGTTTGCTGGTTTCGGTTTAATAGCACAACTGCGCAGTGGTTTCATTGAGCGTATTCGGGTGACACCAGTATCTCGTTTAGCCATTGTGCTTGGTTTCGTCTTTCGTAGTCCTGTAGTTTTAATTGTTCAAAGTTCAATACTAGTTGTCATTGCTGCCTTATTTTTTGGTCTCAAGGTTAGCGTTCCTGGAGCACTCTTACTACTCCCACTACTTATAATTATCGGTATAACTATGGCCTCCCTTTCTTTCACACTCGGCTTGATTGTTAAAGATGAAGGCGCATTGGCTGGAATTACCAATTTTTTTACTCTGCCTTTGTTCTTACTTGCAGGAGTTATGTTGCCAGTAACATTTGCCCCAAAATTTATTCAAAATATTGCTAAATATAATCCTTTCACTTATGCCGTTGATGCTTCTAGGAGCTTAGTTAATGGAATTTTTGACGATAAGGCCATCTGGATTGCCTTTATTGTCTTTTTCATTTTGGGTATTTTAACACTTAATTGGTTCATCAGAACTATGCGTAGTGCCGTAGCTTAATGAGAGTATACTTCTCAAGTATGAAGACATTTAGTGAGCGGGTGGTAAAGATTTCTCTGATGATTCCCAAAGGACGAGTCACCACTTATGGGCGTATAGCTAAAGCTGCCGGAGGGGGAGCTATGGCTTCTCAGAGCATCACAGAGATCTTGGGCAAGGCATATGATGCTGGTGTGAAGAACATTCCATTTCACCGCATTGTCTATGCTGATGGCCGGATTTGGGTAAACAAGACTCACAGAGCAAAACGCTTAGCACTCTATAAAAAAGAAGGAATTAAACTAGAGGGAAACAAAATAAAAAATTTCCAAGAAACACTGTTCGAGTTTAAATAAATTTAATTTTGAATATTTTTAATACGATATACAGTAATCATTGCAAGAGCCATTACTGTGCCGATAATCATGAAAACTGTTTTGTATGAATAGATGGCAAATATTAGTCCGGCGATGAGAGGCCCTACAGTGTAGGCCACAGGCATCATAGTGCGATAGGTGCTGATGACTGCTGAATCAGCATCAGTTACTCGTTTGAAAAATGCACTGTCACACACAGTTTCCAGAATACTTGCTCCAACGCGCGTTATAAATAGTACCAAGGCGTATATGACGGCTGAAACTATACCCAAGTTAGCAAAAATGATTGTAGCCACCGCCATAATACTTAGTCCTAAGTACATAAGATGCTTCTCTCCAATTTTATCTGCCAGCCTTCCAGTCGGGTAAGGGAATACTACAAAAGGGAGGAGCATTACGGAGAGTATTATCCCTAAGGTTTTCCAAGAAAATCCAACGACCTCTGTTAGGTAGACCGGTGAATAAATAACCATAACTACGAAGTACGTCTGCAGAAGAAAGTTAAGTAAGGTAAGACGGCGAAGGACTTTATTTTTCCGAAGTATATGCAGACCGTCGACGAAGTGGCTTTTCCTATAGACTCTATCCACAAAGCCTCTTTGACCCCAAAATACAACAATAGATGTAGCTATGACAGCGAATGCTGCTGCCACGTAAACGAAAGAAAAACCAAAAGATGTTTGCACAAACGAAGAAATGATAGGTGCTGCTACCCAGCCAATATTTCCAAGGGTTAAGTATGTACCACGAATGTTTCCTGTTTTTGATTCTATTGAGTAGTGCTCAAGGAAAAGATCAAGCCCATATAGTATCACTTAGTTAAGAGCGAAATAAACAATAAAAAATGGGACTATAGATAGACCTGAGTGAGTACTTATTAGGTAAAGGAGTAGGGCACTTCCAATAAGACTAAGTCCGACATATTTCATGTTGCCAATACGGCGGATAATGTTTGGAGCAACACTAACCAAAACCAAGGAAAGTACTGCAGATAAAGTATAAGTAATACTAATCAGAGAGCGTGAAGCGAACTGGCCAAGCATACTAGAGTTAACATAGGCGAGTAACGCCATGTGAAGCGAAAAGAAAAAAGATGCTAGAAAGATAAGTCGTATGTGTCGTTTCATTATACGCTTAGTATAACAGGAATCACAACAGGGGCCTTGGCTGTTTTTTGATACAAATATTTAGAGACAGTATCAGCAACTACATTTTTGACATTATCGAGATTCATTTGTCCGCCACCTGTTCGGTAGGATTGTTCTACAGTGCGCTTGATGAGGGTGCGAACATGGCGAAGGAGCTCTTGGTTTTCTTTCAAGTAAACGAAGCCACGAGAGATAATATCCGGACTCTTTCGAAGTATCCCAGTTTTTTGGTCAACAGTGGCAATGATGACAAACATGCCAGCATCTTCTAGTGCCTGTCGGTCACGCAGAACAACAGACTGCTCGTCTCCAATAGAGAAACCATCAACAACCATAGGGCTGGCAGGGGCCTTTTCTTTCCTTACTCCTATTTTTGTTCCATTGTCAGTAATTTCAATAATACTACCGTTGTCAGGTACAACAATATTCTCTTCCGACATTCCAAGACTCATGGCGAGCTCTTTGTGGAGTTCTAGGTGGTAGTGATGACCGTGGATAGGAATAAAGAATTTTGCATTTATTTTTCTGTGAAGCCATTTGATATCTTCTTTATTACCATGGCCTGTTGCATGTACAAATTCTTCGCCCGGAGTTCTAAATGAGATAATTTTGACTCCTTGGCGTGAAAGCCCGTCTTTCATAGATTGAACTTGTCGTTCATTTCCAGGAACGATTGAAGAGGATAGGATTATACGATCTCCCTTTTTCAATGACACCTTTTTTACTGATTTATTTGCCAATCTATTGAGGTATCCAAATTCCTCGCCTTGAGCACCTGTGACAAGTATCAATAGGCGGTTTGCTGGGTAGTCATCGATCTGATCGATTGATATAATACTATCTTTTTTTGGTTTCAAAAGGCCTGCCTGGGTGGCAATATCCAGGTTGGTTTTCATACTCCTTCCTTCGATAACAATTTTTTTACCAAGATCTTCAGCAATCTGCACAACCTTGATAAGTCGTGTAATACTCGAAGCGAATGCGGCCATAAATATGCGGTTGCTGTTTTCACGTCTCAAGATATTTTCGATACCTTCGTGTACTTTAACCTCAGCAAGGGAGAATCCTTCATTTTCAATATTTGTTGAGTCCGTCATCAAAAGCAGATTATTTGCATTATCGAATTGTGCGTATTCTTTTTCTTCAGCCTCACTGACAATTCCATCAATTTGATCAAGCTTGTAATCACCAGGTGTTACGATATTGCCGTAAGGAGTTTCAATGATGATCCCCACGGCGTCAGGAATAGTGTGTGTGACTCCCCAGAAACGGATTTTGATATTACCGAGCATGAGAGATTGGTCTTTTTCAATTGCAATAGCATTTAGTGGTGGCAAATGCGGAAATTCAGTCTGACGTTTACGCATCAAAAGAATACTAAGGTTTCGAGAATATACCGGCGGATTACCAATTCGAGAAAGTACAAGAGGTACTCCTCCTATATGGTCTAGGTGGCCATGAGTGACAACCAATGCTCGGATCTTGTCCTTTCTTTCTTCTAAGTAGCGAGTATTTGGAATCACATAGTCAATTCCCGGAGTGCTTCCGTTGGCGAAGAACATGCCTGCGTCTATAACAATAATATCGTTACCGATTTCTATAGCAGTCATATTCTTGCCGATTTCTTCTACTCCACCGAGTGGAATAATACGAATAATTCCAGGTGCTACATCAGGAATGTGAGCAGTTTTACGCTCAAGCGGTTCAGCATTTAGTTCCTGAAGCCCTACTGTTGGCTGTGCCGGTCGGCGTCGAAATTGATTTCTATTACCAAAGGATTTATTGCGTTTTGGGAATTGTTTATCAAACGGTCTTTTGTTTGGTGTTTGTGTATTATTTTGATGCGGTGTTGTGTTTGTTTGTTGTTCTGTCATATAGATATTATTTATGTATAAACCACTTCCATACTTTGTCTGTCCTTGTGTACCATTTATTTGCTTCGCTAAGAGACTCATATGGCGAAGATATTGATGGCGGCATTACGCTCTGCACATCGTGCGAAGTAATATGGACAAATGATTTTGTATAAAGAGGGATGAGTTGTTGGTATCCTGCAATGTTGCCATCTCTGGCCATTAGAATAAATGGATATGCTCCGGTTGTTACCTGATCAATAAATAGTCCTTGATCAAATACTTGTATCGTAGAGAGTATGCCAAACTCTTGTAGTGCGCTTGAAAGCATTTCTGCCGTTTTCAAAAGATCTATATCTTTTTGTACTGCAATTGAGATTGTCACTTCCTCAGCTTTGCTTGCTGCCTTGCTACGAGTGGACTCCTTCGAGTAGAGAGGAATACCATAACCATGTTCTATAGTATCAAGTATTTCTTTTCTGTCAATCATATTTGAGATAGAAGCAATTTTCTGAGCTTCGGGACTATTAGATTGTGCTTGACTGACCCAAAGAGATATTGATTTTGTATTTGTAATAGGGGTTAACAAATAATTATTTTTTATTTCAGTATCAATATAATCACTTTTCAAAACACTTGTACTATCTACTTCTTGATTATGAAGCGCTGAGGCTAAGTCGAGCTGGTTAGTGTAACTACGAAAAAAAAATCGTTTCAGAAAAGGCTTATCTTGAACAAAGTGCTGGTTCGGTACCAAGGCAACTTCGCTTGGTAAGCTGTTGGTATAATTGATGCTCGCGACCTTAAATGCTCCTGCTCCAACAGGCTTCAGGTTTAGAGCGCTATCTTCTATAGATTCAATCGGGACACTTTCCCAAAGTACTTTAGGTACGATTCCTAGGGACATTTTCTCTTTTAGAGACGCCTTGTCACCAGTGGTACTTATACGAACAGTGGTACTATTGGGTGCTTCTATCAAAATTTCTCTCCAGTCGCTCTCTTGGTTTTTGTTCACTTCAATAGTTTTTTTGGTAGTAAATGTAAACAGAACATCTGCACTTGTGAGTGGACTCTTGTCAGAAAAGAGGACATTTTCTGGGAGTGTGCATTGGTAGGCTTTGCCGTCAGGACTTCCTATACAATCTTTAGCTAAAGTTGTTATAGGGGCATAAACCAGACTCGAAAGGGCTAAGTCGGTCTCACTGTTTGCAAGTAGTGGATTGATAAATCGTGGTGAACCGATAACTCCTTCAACCATTGTCCCTCCATAGTCCGGAACCTCTACTGTGAGTGTGTTGCTTATCGCAAGAAGTAAATACAAAAATAATCCAACAACAGTTGTTGCGAAAATGATTAGCGCACCTTTGGAGGTAGAAAAAGGAGCATCGCGAAGTTCCAGAAGATCTTCTTTATTAGGAAACTTTTTAGTTTTGAGAAATGAAAGAAAAGATTTTAAATATCGTTTCATAAAAAATATTCAATAAAATTTAGAAGTTTTATTGAATGACAACAGCTGCAAGAGAAGACCCAGCAAATACGATGGCTACGATAATAGTCAAAATAAACAAGAATCTCTCAGCCCCACGGCGAGTTTGAAGGAATGACGATCCATCGCCCCCCAAGGTAGCACCTATATCAGGACTAGCTTTTTGGATGAGAACGAGGGCTACTAGGAGGAGACTAGAGACTATTTGAATGATTTGCAGTGTTTGCGCCATAGTTGTTACAGGGGCCATTGTAGCATTATCTAGAGACAGATTCAACCGGATTGACTTTGTCAAATTGAGGGGGTAGAGTAGGGGAAATATTCATTCATAAAAACTATTGTTATGAAATACAAACACTCTTTTGTTTTTTCGCTAATTCTTATATTAGCAACTCTTACCACCTACTTCTTTTTAGATGGTACAGAGATTATTAGTAATAAAATTTATTTGGGAGTAGGTATATCCATTATTCAGGCGGCCCTTTATATTTTATTAATTGGTTTTTTCACTAAGGCTATAAAAATTTCCGATCCTTACCATGGGCCTTGGGTGTTTCTGGCGCTAGTTTCTTTTTTTTGCCGGCATTGCTATGCTGTTTGTAAGCGCCATAGTCTTATTTATAGAAACGCAGGACTTAAAAGATTATTTCTGGCAAGCGAAGGTCTGGGTTGGATACTGGTTAGTCTTTGTTTTACTGGAAAGGATAACTGTTTATCTTTACAGAAAACCAAAAGAAAAGTACTTAAACTACGATTCTTTACCAGGTAGGCCAGATATGGCTCCTCCTTATTATGGTGAAGAAATGGAAACTGTTTGACCAATTCAAAAGCTGCATCATTGTGGCTTTTTATTTTTCCCCAACTTTGAAAATAAATCCTTCGCGGGTGCCGAAGTAGAAGTTGCCATTCCAGACAGCTGGGGTGGATTCGATGCAGCCTTTGTTTCCAATGGGGAGAGACCATAACGGAGAAGGAGAATCTGGGTTTTGTAATGAGAAAGCCTTCAATTCTCCTTGGCAGGTGCCAATAACAAGACTGTCATCTATGATGTTCGGCGAAGACCACAAATGTTCACCAATGAATGTTCTATTTAATATTTCACCAGTTTCGGTGTCTATAGTTAGTAGGTCTCCGGGGTTAGTGGCGACATAAAGATTGTTTTTGTAGAGAGCCGGTGTTCCCCAAACTCCACCAGTGTTCCCATTTCTTTTGGGCACATGGATATTCCAGACAAGTGGTGAATCAGGTCTTTTTGGATTTAGTTTAACTATCTGACCAATTTCTTTTGAACGCGCATTTAGCCTTTCGTCCTCTGAAACTGCATAAATATATCCATCATCGTCAGCAATAAGGGTGGCATCTGTGTCGTCTCCAGTCCAAAAGTCAAAAACTGTTGGTGCAAGACCTTGTTCAACATTAGAGACATCAAAGCCGATAATTCTTCCCCCTGAATTGGCAATGAAAACAGTGTCATCAATTTTAAGTGGCGAACTCTCTATACTTAAATCTTCATCTCCAATCATATCTATGAACTCTTTTGAAAATGTTGGAATACTAATTAATTCAATAGGGGATACAGTTACCTTACCACTAGCATCATATCCACGATTAAGCTTAATAATATGAAAAATTCCATTTTCACTGCCCTCATAAAGGATGTCATTTTCAATAAGCCCATTTCCGTCCCAATCATTATTCCAAACACCGTCACTTAGCTTAGCTTCTATTTTCCAGAGTTCAGTAGGAACATCTCTATCTAGAGCAATGATGCGATAAAAGTTATCTCGTGATCCAGTATAAAGAAGTGGGAAGTTATCAGGGTCTAGTGTTACCGAACCTTTGATAATGTCTCCTGTTGCAAAAGGTGCTCGTGTGTCTTCTCCTGTATCAGTGTTCACAAAGTGAATCTTACGATCATAAGCTCCAAAAATAATCTCAGTGATGTTATTGTGCTCCCAAACTACAGGTTGCCCAGTCCAACCATTACCACACCAAATCTTTGGCCTACCTCCAACTGATGAAGAGGCACAAAGAGGTTTTTCTTTTGGGTACTTCCAGAGAACTTCAGGACTAGTTGGTACCGGACCAGTTCCATAGAATGTTCTGGTTTCATTCCCGCGGAACATAGTTAAGCCATTTGTTTTTTGCACTACCTTTTGAGCAAGCAAATCTTCGTTTTGAACATTTTCTCTAATTGTCTCTACTGTATTTTCTATCACACGAGTTGTCTGATTTTTGAATACGAAAACCCCATAGATAGCTACAGCAATCAGTATAAATATTAAGATATATTTTCTTCGTAACATTTAGATAAGTTTGTAGTCGATCATTCGCTTAGTAATATCTGCATTAGCTACTTTAAATCTGACCTTGTCTCCAATCCGGAATGTCTTGCGGGTACGCTTGCCAACGATAGACAGGTCTTTGTCGTTGTATTCAAAGTAATCGTCTCCCAAATCTCGCAGTCGGATCATGCCTTCACATTTACTCTCTTTTTCTTCGACAAACAGTCCGTTCATAGATACTCCGGTCACAGAACCATCGAATTGTTGCCCGATACGATCGGCCATGTATTCTGTTTGTTTGTATTTGATAGACGCTCGTTCAGCATCAGCGGCTTCTTTTTCGCGAATAGAAGAATGGGAAGCGATCTTGTCATAGTTTGCCCAAGTTTCTTTGCCAACAGTTTCATTGTGTAGATAAGCTTCAAGTAGTCGATGTACCACCAAGTCTGGATAACGACGAATAGGAGAGGTGAAGTGTGTGTAGTATTCAAAGGCCAATCCGTAGTGTCCGATATTTTTCGTAGAATAAATCGCCTTGGCCATAGAACGGACAATAGAGATTTGGACTGTTTCTTTTTCTGGTTTGCCTTCGAGTGAAATCATCAAATCGTTCAGCGCTCTTGAAGGAATAATCCCATCCTCATCAAGTGGCAAATTGTGCCCAAGTCTTTTAAGGAATAAATGTAGATCGCTCATTCGATCAAAGTCAGGAGCATCGTGAATACGATAGACAAATATCGCGTCAGCGTGCTTTTCGTGTGTAGCAATATACTGCGCTACCTTGCGGTTGGCGAGCAACATGAGCTCTTCAATCATATGATGAGTTGGTCCGCGTTCTTTTATATATACACCGATAGGGTGTCCTGTAGAGTCAAGGTTAAACTTCACTTCCGGAGCATCGAGAGAAAGTGCGCCTGAAGCAAATCTTTTTTTCTCCAAATCTTGTGCAATTGCGAGTGCTATTTTTAATTCTTTCAAAAAAGGACCGCTATCCTTATCCAACACCTCCTGCGCATTCTCATAAGTGAAGCGATAATCTGAATGAATCACGGTCTTCCCAAACCATTCACTAACTACTTCGAATTTTGGTGTAATTTCAAACACCGCACTCATGGTGAGACGATCAACATCAGGATTCAAAGAGCAGAGTTCGTTTGAAAGTACTTCTGGGAGCATGGCTATCGTACGATCTACCAAGTAAACAGAAGTAGCTCGGCGGTAGGCTTCAGCATCAAGAGCAGTACCTGGGACAACATAGTGAGAAACATCGGCAATGTGAATACCAACTTCTGTGTTACCGTTGTCTAAGAATTGTATAGAGATTGCGTCATCGAAGTCTTTGGCGTCTGCGGGGTCAATAGTGAATGTGGTAACTTCCCTAAAATCTTTTCGGTTTGCTATTTCTTCCGTTGTGATGCCATGTTCATGAATTTTCTTGGCCTCTGCTTCAACTTCGGCAGGGTAGGTATCGTCAAACCCTTTCTCTAGTGCCAAAGAAAGCATTTCCGCATTATTCTCGAGCGGTTTTCCAAGTACACGCGTAACAACTCCACTTGGAGTACCCATCGGATCTGGCCAATCAGTGATAGAACAAAATACTTTGTCTCCTTGTTTTGCGCCAGAGAGTTTGTCATCTGGAATGACAATAGGTGTGTACATTCGGCCGTCATTAGAAACTATGCAATGAGCGCCTTGCTCAAAGGCTAGCGTGCCACTATAACCAATCTTGGCTCGGCGAGGGATATCGAGGACTTTTCCTCTAGGATTTTCTGCTGGCGGTAAGCCAGTGACTTCAACCAAGACAGTGTCACTATGGAAAGCACGGTTAAGAGACTCGCGTGGTATTTCGATAGAGATGCCCAAATCACGGACTTTTACATAACCAACACCTTTAGTAGATATATTAATAGAGCCTTCAAATTGCGCTCCAATCTTGAGTTCTTGCATTTGTTTACTTTAACATAAGTTATCTAATTTGACATTTACCGTTCGAGAGAGTAAAAATAAGAAAAT
>ERZ1292625.2609-Hain-H41-01um-R1-2609-length-16248-cov-114_pt1 | contig 16248 bp, 23 predicted proteins | sample MGYA00564400_ERZ1292625 | MGnify/ENA primary metagenome ERZ1292625 (study PRJEB36523, sample SAMEA6512639) | groundwater metagenome | collected 2019-01-08 | study: AquaDiva: Metagenomics assemblies of 32 groundwater samples | reverse complement strand
ATGGATTTAAAAATCTGTGAGAACCTGCGGGAATTTATTCCCTGCGGAGTGTCAGGAAACGCGAATAATTACTCTGCATTACCAGCCGGGTTGCACTAGTCTTGAGCATTGTACCCGTAAGCCAATTATTACTTGACATTTACTTTTTATTGTGGTATACTGCCCGTATGATTCTTTATCATGGCACGAGTACTCAGTTCCTTCCTAGAATTTTAAAAGAAGGTCTACTTCCTCGTGAAGTCACAAGAATGGCAAGTCATTGGGAGGGAGACGTAGAATCGAAGCCTGATTTGGTTTATCTAACAACAGCATATCCAGTTTATTTTGCGATACAGGCATGTGAAGAACCATATAATCCTGTAGTATTACAAGTATCTGTATCAATGAAAAGTTTGTATCCTGATGAAGATTTTCTTGCTCAGATGTTGAGCATCCAAGAAAATCGAGCTTTACCATTGAGATCATATAACCCAATGGTTAATCCGAAGCTGAATAAACATTTGGCTAAAGATTGTCTTGAATGTAATGGGATCGTAGCTATTAGTCGAGTTTTGCCCAAACAAATTAAGGCTCATGTTATTTTGGAATCTAATTGGAAGTTGATGTGCATTGGAGGCGATTCAATGCCTATTCCGGCAAATTATGGGGCATTGGGAGAGCTTTATCGCAACTGTACAGCAGCCTTATTCGCCGGTGGGGTAGATGCTGCCATGGAGGTCGTTGCCAAACGTCGATCTATCTTTGATGAGCTAATCAAACTGCCAGATACGCCTGAGAATAAGGATCGTATTGCAGAGCTTTGGAGGGCTTATGGTTAGTCAGTTTGATGTTGTAGTTTTGAAAAAAGAACTTAACATGGTGATGCGTAATGATCAGGGGGCAATAGTGATTACTACGGACGTAGCGGTTAATGGGGTCTGCGTAAGGGGGAATAAATGAACAGAGTAATTATTACATATAGCACAGAAGATGGATCAACCCAAATTTCGCGTGTTATTAAAATCTGTTCTATTGATACTTTTGTTCGTCTTAATCCTACGTTAACTCCCGATGAATTACGTGCTAAATTTGAATTATATACAAAGAGTTTCCAAAGATGCAAACTGTCTACTCTTAAAGATTCATATCATATAGCAATTGATTATTCTGTCGATTTTCTTGGAGATATTCTAGATTATTTAGCACCTGTTCTTGAGAGAGATAAGCTTTGGGTATCATGTGAAAATTATGCAATCTATCCCCCTGATCTTGAATGTTCAAGTTTTTTGATAAAAGCTCAACGTATATCTACATGGGCACATAAAGATCAAAAAAGATGGGATGGGACTCCATATATAGATCACCCAAGGGAAGTGGCATTCTCGTTGGATGTGGATGATTTTGAGGGTAGGACAGTTGCATGGCTACATGACGTGGTAGAAGATACAAAGGTAACTCTGCAAGATTTGGGTGAAGTTTTTAGCTCTCTGATTATTGAAGCGATTGACGCGATCACAAAACGCGAGGGAGAATCTTATCTGGATTCAATTTTGCGGGTAAAAAAGAATCCAATTGCCACACGAGTAAAAATAGCCGACCTGAAACATAACATAAGCTCTTTGAATGGTCCTACTACTAAGGATAAGAAGAACGTTTACAAAATGGCTCTGTATATTTTACAAAAAGGATATAAGTTCTTTGGCAGACCTTTAGGGCAACAGCCAGATCATATTCACGAAGAGAGTTTTATTCCAGGAGAATTATAAAATGGAAAATCCAACAATAGAATTTATGATACGAGTTAAATTGCCCTCTCCCAATGCGTATGCTTCATGTCCTAGTGGAGATACAGAGTATGCAACTGCATATCATGATGCTATTTTTGCGGCTACTCCACTTGGATTTGAAGTATACTGGCCCAGACCTAATGAAAAATGGCCTGTCGATTCTGAAGGTTTCACTTGGGTTAGATTATTTTGTGCTGATAATAAAATGGCTCTGGCTTCTACATTAGATGAACTGAGAGCAACAAGAAAGAGAATGGAAGAGATTCAAGCGATCATCAAAACTTTGTTATGAGAATGCAGGCGAGATCTCGAAGAATATTTGATAATTTGAGAGTAGTTGACTCTCAAGGTAATTTCATGTTCTATACAACTGAAGGAAAGGCTAACTCATACATCAAGAAAAATCTTGCAAAATGGGTTCAATTATATCCTGAATATGTTCTTCAACTTCAATTTAAACCTAAAGGAAATGGATGCCAAGATAAATATCGAAGGAATCCAATGCCTAATTATTGCGTAGTTTGTGGAACAGATCAAAATATTAATTGTCATCATATCGTCCCTTATTGTTATTACAAACAACTTGGCAAACATTTTCCTCAATATCTTAGAAGTGGAGGGGATCATGTGGTAATGTGTATTTATTGTCATGAACAATATGAGTTACATGCGGAAAAATTAAAAAAACAAATATGCCAATCTTATGGATTACCAGTCAGCGGGTATTACAAGGGATTTGGACCTCCCAAAGACTCTGTTAGAATTTATAAACTGGTGCATGCCTTATCTAATTGTCAGTTACCAGAAGATATAAGACAACGAACTCAACAATTAGCTACTGATCTTTTGGGACAACCTATAACACCAGAAATGATTGAAAATTGTAGTCTTAAATATTATAAGCATAATAACTATCACAAATCCTCGACTAGTATTGTAGAGCAAATTATTGCAACTAATCAAGTTGATGAATTTGTTCTACAATGGCGACAACATTTTCTTGATACTATGAACCCACAATTTATGCCACAACATTGGACAGTGGATAGACCCGTATTTAGATCACAACAACACTTAGATGAGTATCGTTAATTGGGAAAACTATAGGAGAAATGAATGTTTAATGCAAGAAGCAATCCGCTTCCTAAATATGATCTGCCTGTGCTCAACGCATTCAAAGAGAGCCTTGGACAGTTGGCTCCAACCACTATTCGATGCTATATTGCTGATATTTGCACTTTGCTCCATTTTTTAAAGGGAGATAATGAAGATGCTGGTCAAGAACTTTTGTGGGTTGATAATGAAACAATAACCAGATTTTTTGCCCACATCAATGAAATATATTCTAAAGCATCTATTGCCAGAAGAATTTCGGCACTAAGATTGTTTTATAATTTCTGCGTAAAACAACTTTACATCACAAATTCTCCTATGGATTTAATTGAATCTCCTAAATTAGATAAACGTCATCCTCAAATGATTTCCTTGGAAGATATAGAAAAAATCATTGCGATAGTACCTCGTACCTTACATGGGTGTCGAGATAAAGCTTTATTGGAACTCTTGGCTTTTACTGGAATCTCTATCAGCGAACTTGCAAATGTACAATTCTTTGATATTGATATCGAAAATAAAACTATGCGTATTAAAGGAAAAGTAAGAAATATTAAACTTAGTGAGAGGGTTGCCAAATCAATAAGACAATATGTAACACAAAGAAAGTTACTCACGGAGAACCACCTTTTCTTAAATAGATTTGGCAAAAAAATATCAGAACGTAGCATTCGTCGCAATTTAAATATGTATGCGATACAAGCAGGAATAACCATTACCGTTAATCCACAAATACTAAAACATAGCTATGCGTATCGATTAGCTTCCCAAGGAATTCAACTTCTAGGACTAAGAGATGCATTAGGACATAAAAGCGTTGGCTCAGTGAAAATTTATACAAGAATGCAAGAACAGGAGGTAGCGGAATGTTACGAAGAGAGTATGATTTGCCCGTGATTAGAGAGATCAACAGAAAATTGTTCGATCTATGCAAGCCCCCAAATGTTGAATGGTTAGAAAAAACTGGGGCTGGGTTTTTCATTAATAAATCAGAACTTACTGGAAAGCCTATCGCTGAAATCTGGAGTCCAGCAGAAAAATTAGATCAAGCTATGTCTCTTGCGAAACAACACTCTCATGGAATTACATTAGAAACTTTTTCTGATGATTGTTCAACTTGTTTTATCTCTTCAAAGACGGAATTTCCCTCTGCAAAAAGAAAAGGAGATTCTGAAGCTCATGCTGTTTGCGAAGCCTTGATTGTGGTTTTAACGGGCAAAGAATGTACAACCGAATAGCAAATTTAGGAGGAATTGCCAATTATGTCATATGTTTGGCAAGCCAGATGCCTGGGATTCAGAAACTCTAGATTATATTTTAGAACATAAATTATACAAAAGGAACCAATAGCAAATGAGAAGTAATATTATTTGTGTGGGTTTTACTCAGCATTTTTCTTTGTTTTTCCGCTCAAATTCCAAATCAATCCGAAGATATAATTTTAGAAATTCCTCTTATATCAACGCCTGTGCCTCCTCCTCAAGAAACTCCCCCAGAAGTACCTGTAAATGAATTACCAGAACTCGATGAATACGGAATTACTGTTAGAGTTATTATAGAAGGACAATCCATTATTTTAACAACCAATGGAGAAAAAACAGAAACAATCTGGTGGGCTCGTCAACTGTCTGATATCAAACGAGATTTTAAAAATGCAGAAGAAATTTATAAGCCAATCAAAATTAAACTAATTATTAGAGAAATAGTGTTCAAACAATATTGTCCAGATTATTTAATGCATATGCTAGAAACAAATATGCACCCAGGGACATTAACCGTGTTCTATATGCTTCCGAAACAATTCCCATTTGACGGTCTCTCATCAGGACCGTGGGAATCGTTCAACAGAGGGATATTAATAGATTATAGAGGAGATGAATGGACTCTTGCTCATGAACTTGGACATTTCTTTGGATTATTACACCCGTTTGATGAAGATTATGTAGCTGATACTCCACCAGAAACCGCAGCAAACACCTCTAAATATTGTGTGGGGCCACCCAATTCAACTCCCAATTGTAAGAACGTTATGTCTTATTGCTCTCATCTTCCTAAACATATTACGCCAGGACAATTAGATCGATTTAGAAGATTTTTTAGAGCCAAAAGACAATCGTTCTTAGAACGACCCACTACTGATTTGCTTCTTCGACACGCAGACCACCCTACTTTTCAAAAGTTCCAACCCTTTCCTTCGGAGTAATTGTCCAATGCAACCATTCCTGCTGGTTATTTTAGCCGATGCCAGTGAACGCATCCTAAATGAAAATCATGTTGTTTCTATAGAACGAGCTACAGGATCAGATCATGCGATAATAACGCTTTCTACTGGCGAAATTTTAACAATTTCACACCCCCCTTATGACGATTGGCTAAATGATGTTTTGATACGTAAATCTTAATGTGTATCTATCTTCTCAAAAAAAAAGATTTGTCGTCTTGACATTTGATAGCCGAGTGGTATCTTAGATCCCTTACAGCGTTTTACCAGTGTCCCATTGTTAGGAAGATTAGGCGGAATAGGAGCGGCTTCATGAACCTTTACGACCACAATAGCGGGGATGCCCTAATAGGGAATCCACGAATAGACGAGGATCTTGAGCTTTGTACGCAATGCAAAAATAAATTTCCTTGCGATCTTGTGTCACCAATGTTTGAAACCGGAGATTATACTTCGTGTTGCCCAATTTGTGCCCTTAACCGAGTCCGTAAAGTTCATGGAATACCTAACTTTATGTTTACTGCTGGAGGAATCGCTCGGACTATGTATGAACGAGCTATTTCATTTTTGAGCCAGACTCGTGAAATTTAACCTTCATAAGCCGTTGATTTGTTTAGGGGTTTTCCCCATTGAAGACGTGCTGCCATTCCTTGAAGTGGAACGAAAGATTTTTCGAGATCGACAGGGAAGGGATTGGTCATTAAATCTCACGAGTCAGCGTCTTAAATTATTTCGGGGAAACAGGACTTGCGTTTGTTGTGGCATTGAGGGTACTTTTTTAAAATTAGAACAACATCTCCCTCAAGATGTCCCGCATTTTAACTTGTATGCGTCTACGGAACTTTACGGAGATATGATGTTGACAAAAGATCATATCATCCCAAAATCTGCGGGTGGTCTTTGTATTATGTCTAATTATCAGACTATGTGTGCAAGATGCAATGCCATTAAAGATAATCAAGACATAACTCTTGAACAATTAAGAATAATGGTTTCTAATGGATGAGAATAAGAAGAAGAAGTATATTCATTATTCAGAAAAACCACTCTTAAGAGTTTGCCGTCCCCAAAAGAAAAGAGCATATGCTCTTAAGCCAAATGGCTTGTGGTTCTCAGATAATTTCGTAGAAGCACTTAAGAACAATAAAAATTCGAATGATTGGAATGATTGGATTGACATATGTTTTGATTGGGATGATTTAGATTATCGGGAGTTTGTTGAAGAAATATTGAACCACGTATCGTACCTTCAATCCAGAGATAATGGTCTTTGGAGAATCGTTCCAAAAATTGGCTAATTGGACTTATTCTAATGGATGAGGTAGAAAATGCCGCAACATACTAAACAAACTCAACTACCATTTATTGAATAGAGAAAATTATGAACTTGGATGATATAGATGATATACAAAAATTAACTCTGGGTCAAAGAGCTACCGTATTGGCTCTCTACATCTTTTCCGAAAGATTGCGGGAACTATCACCAGCAAATCAAAAAGATGTTTTGGATTCATTAGAAATATTGGGAAGAACAAAAAATGAAGAAAACCGCAGTGCAGCAGAAATTGCAATTCTTGGATTATTACTGAAAGAGGAAAAGAAGGCTTGACATTCGCTCTAGTTATGGTACAATAAAGTTTTGAAATGGTGTTATAATTTTTAGGATCAAACTAATGGCAACAAAACTTGGCAAAAACGAGCTTCCTAAGGGGCACACTCGCGAAGATTTTGAATGTTTCGGGCCTCCAGCTACAAAAGATGGAGAATTCGACAACTGCATGATAGCCGACTTAGGCTGTTTCAATCAAGCACTTGTGGATTCAAATAAATACTATGTAGGGCTTGCATGTCAGTCCAAAAAGAATAAGAAATGGTATACTTACTTTGAATGGGGAAGAACAGGTGGAAGCTATACTTTTCAATTTATTGAATGCTATGATAAGGCAGAAGCACAAAGAGAATTTGCCGATCAGATGCATAGCAAGAACGACAAACGTGGAGAATGGGTAACTATTGCAGGGCGTCAAACCCTTCGAGCCAAAGCTGGTAAAGATTGTTACCTTGTGCGGCCTACTGCTCGTAGAACTACTGGATTACCAGATGCTCAGAAAATAGTGCATGCAGAATCCTCAACTCTTGCCAAGGCTCCTACAACTACAAAAAGTGCGGCAAAAAGTAAAGCCGCTAGTTCTAAATATGACCCTCTTACATTGAAGTTGGGTATAGACCTAACTGGTGCAACTATTGACTATAACAAGAAAGCAATGGCTGGTGATTATCTCCCTACTCAAGCAGCTATTGAAGAAGGAAGAGACATTCTTGGAGAAGCCTTAAAGCGTATCAAAGTCGTTGGAGATGATCCCGAAGATCAAGTCAATGACAGTGAAATCATGGCATTTTGCTCTGGATGAACTAAAACAATGGATTCAAATTGCCACAGATTTGCTTGATAATGGTTGCAAATTCCTTGGAATAAGTGAAACTACGAATCGTCATGATGGATTACCTATTCTTGTCCCCAATTACCATGACCATGTGGTTTTTCGATACGGAATTGAAACTGCTGTTCAAGAGGGCTATTTGTCGGAGGTTTACGGATTAGCAGTTCAAACTCAGATAGAGCCAGATGAATGTTCGTGGGATAAAAGTGATTTAAAGCTAACGTTCTCAGATGCGAAATTCGCGGATAAAGCGAAAGCCATTCGAGAAACATTGGAATATGTAAGTAAGCAACGCAAACGAATGTGTCAGACCATTATGTTTGTGAAACGAGTAGTTGATGCTCATCGATTCAAAGCCACATTAGAGAATAATCCTGTTCTTGGTAATATTGAGGTAGTTGAGGCTAAGACTTCAGGTCATGCTCGACAACAAATTTTTAATGATTTTCGTTCTGGTAAGATAAACATTTTGATTAACGTTGGGGTCTTAACAGAGGGAGTGAATTTACCTAATTGTGATACGGTAGCAATGTGTCGTAATACTCGTTCTCGGAATCTATATGAGCAGATGCTGGGTCGAGGGACGAGAATTTGTGCTAATAAAGATTATTTGTTGGTAATAGATTTTGTAGATAATATTTCTCAGCATCATTTCGAGGATATAGTTACGAGTGGAACATTTGTGGAAAAGGAAAGGAATGAATTAGTAAGCGGTCCTATCTTTACTCAGCGGCTTGGTAGTGCCAATAAAAATGCTCGGATAGTGGAAGTATTTTATTCCGAGCTTGACTTATATCGTCGCTTCAACTTTTTGCCTTTTGAGGAGGATCGTGATTTAGTTCGACGGATGCCTGTAATGCGAGATAGTGATACAATGGAGATTGATTGGCCTGCGACAAGAGAGCTTCATGAAGAGTTGAATTATGTCTGGTAAATTAGTACAAACTATTGGATTAACCTCTCAGAAAGAATATCGGGAATTTTCCAGACATTTAGGGATTAAATATAAGATTCCTTGTCGTCCAGATACTGTTTATAAAGAATGGCAAGGATGGATTGATTGGCTTGATACAAATAAATCTCCGCATAAATCTCCACAAGAATGGTTACAGGTTGCAGAAAAATTAGTTGTACAGTATGGAGGCAAATTGCCGAACCCGAACAAATTATATGCTTCTGGGTTTAATGGATTAATGCAATGCGTGCAAAAATATCCAGAATTATTTTTGCACATTATGTGGACGACTAAATCAAAGAATGTAGAAGAACATCTTAAGGATGCAGAATCTTTGGTCGAAAAACATGGGACGCTTCCTAGCCATGCATGGCTAAAAAATAATGATAAAGCGGCTCTAAGCAAATGTATGTATACGTATCCAGAGAAGTTTGCTCATATTAAACAGCGTAAGCAAAGTGATTTTTTGATGTGGCACATGGAAAAAGCTATGGAGTTAATGAAAGGTGATGGTTCATTACCTTCCAATTTAGCGAAGGTCGATAAAAATTTATATCAAGCTATAAGGAACCATCCTAAGTTTTTCTCTCAATTGCCACGGCGATGGGCTATAAAAAGACCAAATGAATGGGTTGCTGAGGCAAAGAGGATCGCTACAAACAATGGAGGAAGATTACCAAATCATAGCTGGCTTCGTCGAAATGGGCTAAGTGGACTCAGTTCTCAATTATCTAAACGACCTGAATTATTTAAAGGAATAAAACAAGAAGCTAGGAACTAATGCCGCATAATAGTACAAATTATCATCATGATGCTCTGTGGGATGACCCAGAAAAGAAGCGTTATCGCCAAGAATGTGTCATTACTCCAGCCCAAGAACTCTTTGGCTTTACCCTTCCTCTAGCTAAACAGTATTGGACTTTATGCGGAGCCCACTTTAACCAAAAGACTAATGCCCCCCTAAAAGGAGAACTAGGGAATGTTGCGGATGTAGGCTTCATTCAGCATTCTCAATTTCATGGAGTGGATCACGCAGTTGATGCAAAGGGACAGCCAATTATTATTCCGCAAAATAAAGTTCTTTACCCACAAGCTAATTGGTATCATGGAGACTTCTTAAAGGAAATGAAGAAGGCTCATAGAAATAAGAACTTTAACCCTGCTGTAATTAACTTTGATGGCGTTCAGCAAGTTAAGTTTAGTGCTCAGTATCTAAGTAAGATGTTCTCCTTTATAGATGTTGCGGTTCATGATGCAATGTTATTGTCTATCAGCGTTATTTTGAAGAGTCCTTATCCGAGACATATCGTCAAACCTTTACCGATGTTGGCGACACTAATCCTGATTTATATAAACAACTAAGAGACGCAGCAAAACCAGAAGCTCCACCATTACCTCCCCCTCCAAAACAAGAGCCTTGACATTTAGCCAGCTTTCGGTTAAACTATTCGTGTGGCTACTTTAATCAAATCTACTGGCTTACAAGGTCAAGGCGAATATGATAGATTCGTTCGTGGGTTCCCTGTCAGAAAATTTCGTCTGTCTCCTCACATGTATGAAGGATGGATTTCGTGGGGAGATTGGCTTGGGAAGCCAATGCTATCAGAGTCTCATCCCGCACTTGTAAAGGAATGGCACCCTACTAAAAATGGAACTTTAACTCCCGACAATGTAACTTATGGTTCTGGGCAGAAAGTTTGGTGGTTGGGTGAATGTGGTCATGAATGGCAGGCAAGCATTGATAGCAGACATGGAGGCATTCGTGGTTGTCCTTATTGCTCTGGAAGAAAAGCAAGTGTTGAGAATTGTTTAGCAACAGTTAATCCTAGACTTACATCAGAGTGGCATCCAACCAAAAATGGAACTTTAACTCCTTATGACGTGAGTGAAGGCTCTAATGAGAGAGTCTGGTGGATATGTGGACTTGGTCATGAGTGGGATACAATGATTGTTAATCGTGCTTGCGGGAATCGTAGCGATTGTCCTTATTGCTCTGGCAATAAAGCAAGCAAAGAGAATTGTTTAGCTACACTTAACCCTAAACTCGCTAAAGAGTGGTATTCTGCTAAAAATGGAACTCTTAATCCGAAAGATGTGACTGCTTGTTGTCATACTAAAGTCTGGTGGAAATGTAAAAAAGGTCACGCATGGGAAGCAACGGTTAATAACCGTAATCGGGGTCGCAATTGCCCTTATTGTCACGGAAATAAAGTTTGTAAAGATAACTGTTTAGCAACAGTGAAACCTAAGCTTGTTAAAGAATGGCATCCCACTAAGAATGGGACTCTAACTCCTAATGATGTGACTCCAGGAATGAGACGCAAAGTATGGTGGAAATGTGCTCTCGATCATGAGTGGGAAGCAGCAATTATTAGTCGAGGTCGAAACCGTGGTTCTGGCTGTCCGTGGTGTTACAAAAAAGATTGCGAAACCCGGCGTCTCAAAACCGAAAAGCGGCTCTTAGCCTTGACATTTTAGCCGGTTTCAGTTAAACTATTCGTGTGGCTACCTTAATCAAATCTATTGGCTTAAGAAGCAATCACGAATATAAAGAGTTTGTGCGTAAATCCCCTATCAAGAAATTTCGTTTTTCTCCAGAAAAGTATAAAGAATGGATTTCGTGGCCAGATTGGCTTGGAACAACTAGTCCAAGGTTATCAGAATCTCATCCTGAACTTGTAAAGGAATGGCATCCTACTAAAAATGGAACTTTAACTCCCAATAATATAACTGCGGGGTCTAGACAAAAAGTATGGTGGAAAGGAAAATGTGGACATGACTGGCAATCACGGATTGCAAACAGACGTGGAGGCATCAGAGGTTGCCCTTATTGCTCTGGAAGGAAAGCAAGTGTTGAGAATTGTTTGGCTACTCGTAATCCTAATCTTGCCAAAGAGTGGCATCCCACTAAAAATGGTAAGCTAACTCCTTTTGAGGTAACGGGAGGTTCCACTCAAAAGGTCTGGTGGAAGGGGAAATGTGGGCATGAGTGGAACTCCGTGGTTGGGAATCGCAATCAAGGTCGTGGATGTCCGTATTGTTGTGGAAGGAGCGTTAATGCAGAGAATTGTTTAGCGACTAACCCCAAACTCGCTAAAGAATGGCACCCCACAAAAAATAAGAGTCTTACTCCTAATGATGTGCTCAGGGGTTCTCAACAAAAGGTATGGTGGAAGGGGGAATGCGGACATGAGTGGGAAGCAGTGGTTTATAATCGTGATAATGGGATTGGCTGCCCTTATTGTTGTGGGCAAAAAGTTGGCATTACTAATTGTTTAGCGACTCTTAATTCTAAACTTGCCAAAGAGTGGCATTCTACTAAAAATGGAAAATTAACACCAAATGATGTATTTGTAAATTCTACTCAAAAAGCATGGTGGAAGGGAAAATGTAGCCATGAGTGGAACTCCGTGGTTAGGAGCCGCAATCAAGGTCGTGGTTGTCCTTGTTGTTCTGGGCAAAAAGTTTGTTCAGATAACTGCTTAGCGACTAAGAATCCTAAACTAGCTAAAGAATGGCATCCTACTAAGAACGGAACTTTAACTCCTAATAAAGTAACTACGGGGTCTGGACAGAAGGTCTGGTGGAAGTGTAAGCAAGGGCATGAATGGAAGGCTGTGATTGGCAGTCGGAATGATGGGGTTGGATGCCCTTACTGTTGTGGAAAAATTGCCAATAAAGAGAATAGTTTAGTCGCACTTAATCCTAAACTTGCAAAAGAATGGCATCCTACTAAAAATGGATCACTAAATCCATGTGATTTTAGGCCGGGGTCTCAGCAGAAAATTTGGTGGTTGTGCAATAAATGTAAACATGAATGGAAAACTTTTATTCACATAAGAAACCGAGGTTCAGGATGCCGAAAATGTTCTTATAAAAAAATGTGGGTTACTAGAAGAGCATCGTCTTGACATTTATCTTTTCCCGCGATATATTGCTTAATATGCAAACTTTTTTGCCAGATGAATCCTTCGTCGAGTCATTAGCGTGTCTTGACTATCGTCGATTATGTAAACAACGATTGGAAGCCCTTATTATTGGTCGTATTGTGGAGGGTATAACTCCTACTTCAAGATGGCGAAATCATCCCGCAGTGCAAATGTGGATGGGCTATCCGTTTGCTATCTGGTATTACTATAATTGTGCTATAGAAGAATGGGTGAGACGAGGCTATCAAAATAATATGAGCAAACATCTCTTGGACTATCGTAATATTTTTCCTCCTTGGTTGGGAGATAAACGTTTTCATACTTCTCATCGTGAAAGATTATTAGAAAAGAACTTTGAACATTATTCTCAATTCGGATGGATTGAAAAACCTGGTTTAATTTATTTTTGGCCTACAAAGAACGGATATTGATAAATAAACCGGGGGGAATTAAGCTCTTTGTTCTCGATCTAAAAATAGCTTAGCGACGCTTAATCCTGAATTAGCTAAGGAGTGGCATCCTACCAAGAATGGAAACCTAACTCCCAAGGATGTTTCTAAATGTTCTAATGTGAAACCATTTTGGAAATGTAAAAAGGGGCATGTTTGGACAGCAAGAATTAATCAACGTAATAGAAAGGATGGGACAGGCTCTGGTTGTCCGAGATGTATGAGAAAAATCACGGCAAAGGCACGTCGCCTCAAAACCTTGCTGAAAAAACAATTACTTACTTTCAGATGAACTAGAAGTAACAGAACAGGAGCAGAAATAGAGCAACTAATGGATTTAATTTATACTTTACTCTTAATCTCTTGACATTTTACTTTTCTTCTGCTATGGTGTTATCAGGATGCATTGTGCATCCCAGAGAACTAATTTTGAGGAGAAAAACATGAACATTCTATCAATCTTCTTTGTAGCCCTTCTTTCCCTACAACAAACTCCTAATAAAAAGCCCAATAAGCCTAATCCTCAAGAAAAGCCAGGGGGACATTATCCCCAATACACCCCACCATCTTCTCAAGATGCTATCTATAACAAAGAGGGAGAAGCTAAACAGGATCCTCAATCAACTCTAGGTAAAGCTGCCGATGAAGCAAAAGAAGTATTTATTGATGCGGCTAAAAGCACTGCCAATGCGATATCGAAAGTTACAGATGGTAAAGCAAAACTTCAAAAAGATTTGGATAATCTTCTAGAACAAATGGGTAAAAATCCTCTGGATCATTCTATCCAAATCAAATTTTGCGATGCAATGTTACAATTCATAGATGAACTCATTGCAACCGCAGAAGCTACTAAAGTAGATGATTTAATTCAGAAACGAGATAGAGTAATCAAGATTTTAACAGAATTATCAACTACTCTTGGAGAACGATCTAAACAAACTGCCACAAAAGCTCAACAAGCAACCGATAAAACTAAGGGCTTTTATGAGACTCTTCAAGAAACTGAGAGTAAAATATCTCGTGGATATCTTGCTCAAGTCGATGCATATCGTGGCCTAAAATTTGAAGACAACACAAAAGATATTGGAAGTTGGATTGAAGCCCTCCAATGGGGTAGACAGACAATTTCCCTTGTTCGAGAAAATGTTGGGGCGGTGGCTCAAGACTCTAAAGATTTGGAACAGTTGAAGTCGTTGAGCATGGAAATGACTCGACTTCAACAATTATTTTATGAGTTCGGAAATAAATTGCAGGAGAGTATTAAGGCGATCAATGATAATCGAGAATTGAATTAATAGTCATCCTATGTTGGATTGCGAGCAATGAGAGTGTGGGTTGAAATGGTGTTCTTGCTGAATTTGATAGGTTGCGTAAGTGCGGAGCCTCGTCTTACGCAACCTGTTATCCTTCCCAAAGCTGGAACTACATTCAAGGCAGTGTCTCGTAGCATCCCTACATGGGTGCGTGGATTGGAATCAGGTGGGAATGATCCTTATTCCTCTTATTATCCTGCCCCCAATATAGTACAGGATATAAATTCAGGAGATGTTACGGAGGTAAAGTTCCAGAGATATAAAGAAGTGGGGAATCTTAACGAGCGTCAAGATACATTTTTAATTATGCAGGGAATGTATGCTTGGTTTTTGTTCACGAAAACGATGGATGATAAATGGAAGGTACAAAGTGAAACATATTTTCAGCGAGCCTCAGATCAAGGAATTAATAATCCATATTCTATTTGTTCTGAATCATGGACATTAGATTTAAAAATTAAGTGGCAATCAGTCTTAAATAATATAGGGAAAAAATGATGAAAGAATCACTCAAACAATTTGTTACTTATTTCTGTTTGTTGAGTTTAGGTTTTATGCTTGGAATCACAGCAGGGGTAATAATCACATATTCTCTTCCTTGCAGTAAGTGTAATCTCCCCTTAGTACAAGATGCTTCTAGAGTTTATGGGCCTAAAATTCCCTCACAAAAAGTTAAAGAGTTGGAGCTTGCTCTTCAACGATTACAGCAACAAATTAATTTTCATTCGGTTGAACTTAAATTCTTGCGATCTAGCAATGAGCAACACAACAATAGGATCCAGCATTTGGAAGAGAGCCTTAAACCAGGAACTCAGGTAACGACATTCGCAGCACCAATTCCAACGTATGAATCTTACTGGTATGAGAATTGTTACGGGGTTGCTGTTGCAATGTTTAATTTTCAATTTTCTATGCACGGCCCTGGAATCGAATCTCCACTTCTTTGTAGTGAAGAATCTCTATCAATTATGCACTTACCTTCTTATTGTACTATTCCTCTTGCATGTGACTCGATTAATAATCATGCGTATATTTGTAAAATGCCTACAAGTCCATGTGATCTTCCGAATGAACGAATTTGTCATGATCTTGAAGTTCAATCAAATATCCCTTGTGAAGTTTTATTTGATTTAGATGAAGATGAGGATATAGATTTAAGAGACTTTTCATTGCTACAGAACGAACACTATCAAAAATTTATGAACTGATAATTTGAGAAGGAAAAATTATGAATGAAACTGGACGTGCTACTTTTGTAACCTCATTTTCAGCCCTGTTATTTATGTTTGTTGCTGGACTTGCATTGGGATATTTGATGGCTCTCATCTCTGGGTCTCATGCTGGTTTTACGCAAATATCTCAGTTTTCTGAGGAACAGCTAGATGCAGATAGTGTTATTAATGATTTAAAAACTAATTATATTCCTAATATTGTGCGCCAAATGATAAACGAACAATTATCGGCGACGAATAGACAGACACAAATAAGACTGAACCAAATGGCAAATCAAATCGAGCTGTTGCATGGAAAAATTACAGAAGAGCCACTCCCAAATTTTAGCCCTTGACATTTTGAGCTTTCGTGGTAAACTGCAACCATGAATCTCAAGGATTTTGATCCTTTTGAAAAATATCACTACTATGAACGTCGCTTCCCATGTGGGAGCGTGGATTGAAACGGAAATGACAATTAATTTGGAACCTATTGTTATTGGTATATTTCTTTCCGCATTTTTTGCAGTTGGTTCTCTTGTATCTTTGTGTTTGAAGCCTGTTCCATGGAAAGGTTGGGTTTTGGCAGGATGTTGTATATTGACTTTTGTTGTGTTCGATCAGAAAACAGAACACATCAATCTCAATTAGAGAGTTTACCCATAGAATGGGTGCAAGTTTCAAAACGTATAGAGCAAGCACAAAGTTGTATGTTGCAAAAAGCAATTTGGAAGGCTTTTATAGCTTCTAATCCTTCTCCGATATCGATAGAACAATATAATATATTTATAGAGGCTGACAGTCGTGGCGAATCTGCAAGCCTTGGGGTTTTCAACCCCAGAGGTTAAGA
>ERZ1292625.2608-Hain-H41-01um-R1-2608-length-16250-cov-7_pt1 | contig 16250 bp, 18 predicted proteins | sample MGYA00564400_ERZ1292625 | MGnify/ENA primary metagenome ERZ1292625 (study PRJEB36523, sample SAMEA6512639) | groundwater metagenome | collected 2019-01-08 | study: AquaDiva: Metagenomics assemblies of 32 groundwater samples | reverse complement strand
CGTCGCGGGGAATATATTTAAGCGCGAGATCAATGCCTTTGTCCTTGGCTTCTTCTTGAATGTTGGGAAACAGTCCCATCTCAAACTCAAAGGCTAAAACATCAACTTTGGTAATCTGCTTTTCTACCGCTTCCGTTATCACCGCGTCAACAAACAATCGCGAAACTGGCAGATTGATTGGTCCAATGGCAACCAGCCGAGAATTTTTCTTACCATGAAAAGTTTTGAAGCCGTCAAAACTTTCGGCTTTGTATGCCGAAATAATAAGCGCGATAAAATCTTTTTCTTTTTGAGCGATTTGCTTTTGCTTCTCTTCTTCGCGCAGGTTCGGATTGATACCAATAAAAAGCTGGCGTTCGTATTTGCCGAGGTTCAAAATTTCAAACGCACGAAAATCTTTTCCGGCTCTTGCCAATTCTCGTTGAACGCCGATCATTCGCTTGCGGGTAGTATGAATCGCAAACTTGCCAAGATCAGAACCAATCCATTTGCGACCTAGTTTTTCTGCAACGGCGAGGGTTGTGCCAGAACCAGCAAAAAAGTCGGCGACAAGATCTCCTGATTTCGTGCTAATATCAATTACTCTTTCAAGTAAGATTTCGGCATTTTCTGTTGGATATCCGGTTGTAAAAGAATATCCTGCAATATCTGTCCAGTTAGTATCAAGTATTTTTGTTGAAGATGGTTCTACATAATATTCTAATCTATCTAATTTTTCATTGTATCTAAGTTTTCCACGCTCAATCATTCCTTCCATATTCGCCTGACTGAACTTAAAATGGTTTCCGGCTGGTGGGATAAACACCTTTCCGAATAAATGTCTTTCACGAGGTCGCCTCTCTCCTGCACTATCATCAGTCCTTCTCCAATATCCTTTTCTTTCCTCGTCTAACTTAGCGCTAATATGCTCAAATTGAGATTCGTCAGACCTAAAATAAATAAAAAATGTGTCTGTGGAAACGGGCAAGGATAGCTTGCCCTGATTTGTGACATTCTTCTTAATACGATTTACAACCACTTCGCTCTGGAAAAACTCTTTTCCAAAAGTTTCATCTAGCATTACTTTTACATAATGTCCCCAATGCCAATCAATTCTTATAAAGAAGATGCCATCGCGTGCTAGAAGTTCTTTCATCAGTTGGACTCTTTCATAGAGCATCGAAAGGAATGTATTTCCACCTTTTCCCCAAGTGTTTCTATAGGCAAACTCCTCTAAAACCGAGGGTGCCTTAACAAACTTGTCTTGTTCTTTTTCGTCTCCTATTTCGACACTGATAGAATAATCAATGCCTGCGCTAAACGGCGGGTCAATGTAGATCAGTTTAATTCCACCCTGCTCTTGAATTTCTTGGCGAAGCGGGCCGTTTTTCAAACTGGAAAGAATCAATTTATTATCGCCCCAGATAAGCTTGTTCGTCCACCCTTTGAGCTGGCGACCGCGAGTGTCCACATCAAATAATGCCTGTTGTAGCTTGACCTCTTTTTCACTTCTCGGTTCATCAACCTGCTCAATAACTTGAAAAGGCAAAACAACGTTCGTCACCTCGCTGGTTTTCCCATTCCAGACAAGCTCCACCTCTTGTTTGTCGGCGAAAAGCAGAAAACGATACTTGTCCGGTAACGGCTTGTCGGCTTCAAGGTATTTGAGAATATCTCGTTTTTCGTTGTCGCTTAACATATTTCTACTTTATTTACTCCGCATTAGTATAAACTTCCGCCACATCTTCTTGGTCATCTAATTCTTCCATTAGGTTTTCTAGCTTATTTTCATCGACATCATTTAACTTTATAGTTTGTTTGGCAATCCAAATTATATTTCCATCTTCATATTTAGATTCAAAGAGCCACTTAACACTGCCCGATCCCGATAAACTAGCTTCATGTTGAGTAAGTATATGCTTAATATCAGACGTTGTCCTGTTTTTATTATCAGTAACACCTGTAATCAAAATAGCTACGCCACCCGGTCCATAAACTTCGTATAAAATCTCTTCTAAACTACTGGCGTTCCCTCCAAGACCAGATCCTTTTTTAATAGCTTTTTCTATATTAGCCACAGGCATATTAGAAGCCTTGGCTTTATCTACCACAGCTTTTAGAGAAAAATTGGTTTTAGGATCGGCTCCTTTTTTTGCCGCTATTTCTATTAATTTTGATAGTTTGGAAAACAACTGACCTTTTTTAGCATCAGTTATTTCTTTTTTCCTTTTAATTGTTGACCATTTACTGTGACCAGACATGCCAAATTTATCTAAGAGCGAAGCGATTAGTTATTAAATTTGAGCACCCCGCCGTGGCGGGGTAAGGTTTGACAACCAATCGCTCTGCTCTTGGGTCAAGCCCTTATAGGCATCACTATATATAAAAACGATGTATCTTCCAAAGATTTAACCAGACAAGGCTTTTGTTCGTCAATAAAATTAAAAACTGCAGTGTTGCCGCTAATATTAGAAACCCCATCAACTAAATATCTCCAATTAAACTTAACTTCTAGAGCTTCTCCTTTCATATCTATATTAAATTCTGAATCATTTTCGCCTAAATCACTGTCTCCAGCATAAATAACCAATTTTGGACCATTTTCTTTAACAAAAGAAAGTTTAATATCATTAACTTTACTAGAAAAAAGACCAACTAATTTTATTATTTTACTAAACTTGTCTTTATCCAATTTAATAACGGTGTTAAATTCACTAGGAATTAGTTTTTTATAATCTGGATAATTACCTTCTATTAATCTGGAAACTATTTCTGTTTTATTTAATTCAAATCCAATTTGATTTTTTTCTAAGCTAATATTTAAATCGTCAGTCTTATCTAAAAACACCCGTACAACCTCTGTAATAGTCCTAGCAGGCACAATCACCGAGAAAGACATATCTTTATACTCTTCTTTAATTTCTATCCTTTTTTCGCCTAATCTAAAACTATCGGTGGCTACGGCTGTTAAAAATTTATCTCCGGCATCTTTATATAAAAAAACACCAGTTATTTCGGGTCTGGTTTCGGAATTAGATACAAAACCTATAAGTTGAGCTAAGGCTTTACAAAAAACATTAGAATTTAAACTTATAACTAGATCGTTTTTTAATTTTGGTATTATTGGAAAATCTTTAGCATTTTCTCCTTTTAAAGAAGCTTTATAACCTTCAGAAATAATATTAAGAGTATTATCGCTTTTAACCTCTAAACTAGTTTTATCAGAAACTAAAGAAGAAATAATACTATGGAATATTTTAGCAGGCACTGTTATCTCTCCATCTCGAACAACTTTACAAGGAAACCAAGAATTAACACCTATTTCTAAATTTGTGGAAGAAACCCTGATTCCATTTTTATCGGATTTTATTAGAACATTATTAAGAATAGGTAAAGTAAGGTGCCTAGTTACAACTCTTTCGGTGTAACCCAAGGCTTCTTTTAATTTGTTTATGTTGCAGATAACTTCCATTTCTTTAATATAATATTCTTTTATATTTAATTAATTTATTATAACTACTATTTGTCCACAAATTTTAATTAATTTAATTAAAACGTGATTTTATCTAAGTTTATTTAAATAAATCGCTGTGGAAAATAGTAGGATTGTTTTTTGATTACAGGTTACTATCTCGGTGGAATAAGTCTTTAAAATAAAATTATTATAATTTTATTTTTTTCTTAACAAATAATCAACAACTTATTCAACAGCTTTTCCCTAATTAATTATGATTCGTAAATTCTGTTTTTTATTATACTTAACTCTTCCACTAAGTTTTCATTAATCTGTATTTCTCTGTTTATTTTATCGCAAGCATGCATAACTGTGGTGTGATCTCTACCGCCAAATTTATCACCTATAAAAGGATAAGAATTTTTTAATTCTTCCCGCATTAAATACATACATATTTGGCGAGGTAAAACAATTTCTCTTTTACGAGATTGGTTTATTAATTCTTCTTCTTTAATATCATAAAATTCTGATACGATTTTAATTATGGCTTTAGGTGATGTTTTGGCGTTATTAGATGAGTTTGATGTAGCTAAAATAGATTTAACCTTTTCCAATGTAGGTGTTAAATTAGCTACCTTGCAAGACATAACAACTCTATTTAAGGAGCCTTCAAGTTCTCTAATATTCTTAGTAACTGTGTTGGCAATATAACCAAGAATACTATCATCTAAATCGCCAAGATTTTTTTCTATTAATTTAGCTTTTAATATCGCCATCCTAGTTTCATAATCTGGCGGAGTTATATCTGCGATCATACCCCCTTCAAACCTGCTTCTTAATCGTTCTTCTAGTGTTGTAATGGCTTTGGGTGGCCTATCGGAAGATAAAACTATCTGGTTATTATTAGCATAAAGTTCATTAAAAATATGGAAGAATTCTTCTTGGGTTTTTTCTTTGCCAGCAATAAATTGAATATCGTCAACTATTAAAAGATTTATTTTTTTATATTCTTCTTTAAACTTATCTATGGTCTTGTTGCGTATAGAATTAATTAAATCGCCTAAAAACTTTTCCGAAGACATATAGCGCACCTTACTTTTTGGGTTTTGTTTAATAATTTCGTTACCAATAGATTGCAGTAAGTGAGGTTTACCCAAACCCACTCCTCCGTAAATAAAAAGCGGATTATAGGTTGTGCCAATATTTTTACTAACAGCAATGGCTGTGGCGTGGGCTAACTGATTGGATGAGCCAACAATAAAAGTATCAAAGGTATATTTTGGATTTAAGTTTGTTTCTTTATCTAAAACAACTGTTTCGGATAGATTTAGTTGGTGATCTAGAAAGGCTTGGTTTGGTAAGTCCTTTTTCTTTAGGTTTTTTTTGTCTTCGGCCGAAAGTTGCGGTTTTATAGAAAATTTTACTTCTTTAATATCGTTAGATAAACCCCGCAATGTTTTTAATATTAAAAGATTGTATTTATCTTCTAACCATTCTTTTATAAAAGCGCTCGGAGTTGAAACCAAGACCACACCTTCTTTTTTAGAAGATATAGAAGTGTTTTTAAACCACGTAATGAAGTTGGGTTTAGAAAGAGAAAGTTCTAATTCGGCTAGAGCCGCTTGCCAGAGTTCGTCTTTGTCCATTATTTTTATGGTGGGTTATTATTTCTAACGGGATAAAGTTATTTTTTAAAATCTTTGACTAACCCTTTAGCGAGTGGCATTGCAGAATTTATAAAAGTATTTTCTAGCAGATTTTATTTCAAGAACTCTTTTAACGCTCGGAATTATATCACGCTGAGCAAATAATAAAATTTATGAAGCAATTATATCAAACTGTGGATAACTTGTTGAGTAAATGTGTAATAAATCTTGCCTGCTTTGTAAAATTATTTTCTGCCAGAATACTTAAGGGTTAATATTGTCCAATTTTTGTATTGTTGCTACAATAGTGCGATACTAATATACGAATATTTACATTCATCGGTTTATTTGTATAATTCGTATACATTTGTAGATTGGCATAGTAAATATGAAAATAACTAAATATAGGCCAAAAAATAGGAAAAGAGCTAGAACACATGGTTTCTTGCATAGAATGTCCACTTATACTGGTCGTAATACACTCAAGAGACGTAGGGCTAAAGGTAGGAAAAAGCTTACTGTTTCGGTTTAATTTGCTTATAAAATGAAGCGATCAGGTAAGTTTTTTGTTGTTTATACCAGTAACAAAGAGCCCGACAAAGACCCTAGAATTGATATTGTTGCTGGTCTTAATGTTTCCAAAAAGGCTGTTTTAAGGAATAAAATAAGAAGACAAACAAAAGATATAATTAGGGGTTTTGGTTTGTTAGATAAAAATAAATTAATGTTGAATCTAAGGGTTGTGGCTTTGCCTATTGTTATAAATACCAAGTTTAGTGAACTTAAAGTTGATTTAGAAAAGATTCTAGTCGCCTTATAACACAATGAAGAGAATAGCTATATTATTGATCAGAATATATCAAAAAACCCTATCGCCTAGTACAGGGTTTTTTAATTTTATATATTTATCGCCTATGTTTAACTTAAGCGCGGGTACACCTTCGGGTTGCAGACAAAACCCCACTTGTTCACAATATGGTGTAGAATCTATTACTAAGCATGGAGTATGTAAGGGTGTTTGGTTGACGATTAAAAGAATAGCCAGATGTAAATGACAAATAAATATCAAAACTCAAATATCAAATGCCAAATAAGATTATTTTTTTGTCATTTAATCATTAATCCTTGATTAGACATTTGAGCTTAGTCATTTGGCATTTAATAAAATTATGAATATTTTTAACGAATTTTTATACCGCCCACTGTTTAACTTGTTGGTTTTTTTGTATAACACTATACCAGGTTCGGATATTGGAGTTGCCATCATAGGCGTAACAGCTGTCGTTAAATTAGTTTTTTGGCCACTAACTGGAAAAGCCGTAAAATCTCAAAAAGCTCTACAGGAAATTCAGCCGCGTATTAAAGAAATTCAAGAAAAATATAAAGATAATAAGGAAGAACAAGCTAAAAAGTTAATGGAGTTTTATAAAGAAAATAAGGTTAATCCAATGTCTGGATGCTTGCCTTTGTTGGTTCAAATTCCAATTCTTATAGCGCTATATCAGGTGTTTCTTAAGGGTTTTGATCCTAGTAGTTTATCTAGCCTGTACTCTTTTGTTCATAACCCTGGTGTAATTAATCCAATGTTCTTTGGTTTAATTAACTTGGCGTTACCTAATAAAGTTTTTGCTATTTTGGCGGGTGTAAGCCAATTTTTTCAGGCTAAAATGACAATGCCTAAAAATACTAAACTACCAAATGCGCCAAAAACATCCGATGAATATATGATGCGGGCAATATCTAAGCAAACTCTGTATTTTTTGCCCGTGTTTACAATATTAATTTCTTGGAACTTGCCCTCGGGCTTAGCTCTTTATTGGGTAGTTACAACTTTATTTACCCTATTTCAGCAGTATGTTATTATGCGCTCTGCCCCTAAGATTGAAGTTAAATAGGGGTAAAACATGGAAAATACAGAGATAATCCGGGAAACTATTTTAAAAATATTTAGTTTTTTAAATATTGAACCGGAAATACTCATAGAAAATAATAACGGACGCGTGAGAGCCAATGTTTCTGTAACAGAAGCTGGTTTTTTGATTGGCTATGATGGAGAAAATCTAAGATCTTTTCAACACATAGTATCTTTACTTGTAGCTAAAAAAACTGGAGATTTTTCTATATTCTCCAGTTTTGTTTTTGATATTAATAATTATCAGAAAGAAAAAGAAGATTATTTAATAGCTTTAGCAAAAAATAGCGCCCACAAGGTTTTAGAAACTGGCGAGGCTGTAGAACTGGGTGTTATGTCGGCTTGGGAAAGGAAGGTGGTGCATTTAACAATAGAACAAATTATCGGAGTCAAAAGTGAAAGTATTGGTGATGGAGAAGAAAGAAGAGTCGTCATAAGCCCAGAGAATGTCTAATTTTTAATTACTAATTTCTAAAATGTCTAAAAATTCTTCAAGGCCAAACCTTAAAAATCCCCAAGGTTTGGCCTTAGGTTTAGGATTTTAATCATTAGGATTTGATTAGAAATTAGTTATTAGGAATTTGTCATCGGCTTTACAGACTGAGTCTGTAGAGTCTCCCATCTATTTTATTTATAAAGAAAAGATAGCTTTCGTCTGGCATTAAAAATAAGTTTGAAGCATCAAAGGAGCCATCTATAACTTTTTGTGTTTGGCCTGTTTCGGTGCTAATTCTTACAATTTCTTCCCCATCTGAGCGAACTCTCCTTTTATAGTAATCGTCCGGCATCACAAAAGAATCTGGATCGTTAACTTTAAATACCGAACAAAATACTGTTCTCTCGTCTTGTGCCCAGGCACATTTTTCTGGCAAGGTAAATAAACTTATACTTCTTTCGGTTTTTTTATCTAGGTTTATATTAGCCAGCTTTAAGCTTCGGCCATTGGAATCCGTTTTAGAGACCAAAACCATTTTACCTGTGGGTGAAAAATTTGTGGTTAAACCGTAGACCCCGCCCAAAACCCTAGTAGTTTTTTTTGTTTTAGTATTTAAAGAATATAAAATACCTTGAGCCACGCCCGATGGCCTTGTTTCTAGGGCTATATTATCGCTATTAAACCAGTCTATTCTAATATCCGGTATTTTGGTTGAGGTTACATCTTTAGTTTTAGAGAAACTATCGTAACTTAAGGCAATTTTTTTACCAGCTTTATCCGAATAAACCACTGCAACCTCTTTATTACTATTTCCTAAAGAGACATCCTCTGTTTCTTGTGGTAAAGTTTTTAAAGTTTTATCGGTTACGTTGTAAATTATAAACCTGTTAGCACCCGAAGCTAAACTGTACTTAAAAGATACAAGTTCTCCGGTGCTAGAAACATTAACTTCGCCAATCCTATCTACAGCTACTAGGCCTAATTTGTTTTTATTGTCGCCACTTAAACCAATTTGATTAATACTGCCATCCCAAGCTGCATAAACAATCTTATTTACGCCAGCTTCTTTATCTATAACACTTAAGCCCGCACCCAAAACAGCTTCCTCTGTTATTGGTATTAGTCTTTCTTTAGCGTTGGGAGTTAATTCTCCAAGTATTGTCTCGGTTTCGCCTATTATTGGTTGTGTTTGGGTGGTTTTTTTAAAGAAAAAATAATAAATACCAAAACCTATTAAGGTTAAACCCAAGACTACGGCTAAAATTATTATTTTTTTTGTTTTAGGATTCATTTATTCTTTTGTACAAACACCTTTATTGTCTGTTACCTTACAGTGAACACCCACGCCTCGGCATTCATCGGCAATGTCTATTCTGCATTCTTCACCCAAGGCTTTATAAGAACTACACTCTCCAGGTATATTTTCAGCTAGTTCGCCAGAAGATGTTTTAAAACATCTTAGCCCGTTAGGGCATGCAGTTCCTGGCCCACAGGTTGATCCTCCAGATGCTTTTGTTCCATAAATACAAACCCTATTTTTACTGTCGCAGGTTAAGTTTTTACCACAATCAAAATCTTTTTCACAGGTATGACCTGCTCCATATCCTAAAAATAACCCATTTGTATCAGCACATACTCCACTAGATAGTTTTGGGTTATCCTTCACACACTCAAGGGTGCCTAGACAGTCAGAATTAGACCCGCATGATTCTCCTGCGCTATGTTTGCTAGTAAAAAGTTTAACCCAAAAATCTACCATATCACTTGGTGCGTCTGTTCCAAAATTTACACCAGGGTTTCTAATGTTTACCAGCTGTGGGTTTATTGTTTTTAAAAATAAATAAGATCCTAAAAGTATAACAAGCCCCGTTACAGCCCCAGTGATCCATTTTTTAGCTTCACCTATTCTTGTTTGGTTATCTCCCCCTGTCATCCATAACAATCCGGCTCTAACAAAAGCGTATATTATGGCGAGTCCAACCATGGCCTGCGCGAAAAGAAAAATATACTTTATCCATTCAGCTGGACCCATAGAATCGGTAACGCCCACACCTTGAACTGTGGGGAAAGAAACCTCTAAAGCCATAGCCGAAAGCGGTAAAAATAAAATAACTGTAAATAAACCAAATATTTTAGTAATTCTCATCTTTTCAATTTTCATCGTTTTTTAAATTCCAAATTTTTAATATCTAATTCCTAATCAAAACCCAATGTCTAATGACTAAATTAATAAATTAGGCATTTGGAATTAGTCATTGATTAGAAATTGGTAATTAGAAATTATTTAATTATCTTTATTTCGGTATTTATGTTCACGCTATCAAATATATTATTCTTTTGCTTATTATTTTTTAATTCTAGTCTTAAATTGGAATATGCCCCAGGTAAAGCCGAAGCCGAAATGTTTAAAGGCAGAATATCTTTTCTTGTTCCAGAATTTTTATCTGCCTTGCCATCTAGTTTCCATAAAAAGTCTAAACCATCTAAATTAGACAAATTAAAGTAAAAAGGCCGAACCAATAAACTTGTGCCGTTGCTGGGTTTAAGTTTTAACGAATCAAAAACCGAATTATTAAAAATGTTGTTGTTTATTATATAAAAATAAGCTTCGGGTGCAACTGTTTTTATGTTTAAAGAAGCACTACCTTTGTGCCCCGCGGCGTCTTGAGCAAATACTCTTAATTCGTGTGTAAATTGTGGAGTTTGGAATGTAAACCAATTAAATGTGCTTTTACCTCTGCCCTGAAGTTCTGGTCCTTCTTTATTAGAAGATATGTCGTCTATTAGCCAAGTATAAACCAGACCATCTGGGTTAGGTGTATCGGCGATGGCATAAAACGTTATAGAAGACAAAGAACTTGGTAGGGCTTTGCCTTTGTAATCGTATGGCAACAAAGTGTTAGCTTTCCAAACTACGTCTAAATTAAAATCATTGCCTTGAGAAACATCTTCTTTGAAAGCTGTTTCTACAGTTTGGTTTATTAAGTTTTCTGCTTGCCCAACTTCTGAATCGCTAGCTTGGTTTAAACTTTCTTGAGCTAAAGAAAAATTAGGTACTATAAACGTACTTATAATAAATATATAAAATATTTTTTTATACTTTAAATTCATTTATTAAGATGTTTTATTCATAATATTAAGCACCTTTTCCATTTTCTTTTTTTCTCTGTTATATACTCGCCAAACAAAGAATGTCCAAAAAGAAAAAGATTCTAACACTGGTATAAACTCAATTATAGCTTTTCCAATAAGTCTTTTATATATAAACCTCTTAGTTAAACTCAACTTATTAACATAAGCATAAATTAAAGGCGTCATGAACACATTCATTATCGATCCTATAATTCCGAAAGTGAATACGCCTAATAATTCTATTATATCTATCAAATCTTTAAGTATGGCCGCCGTAAAAACCATAACTGGAAATACCGGTTCCTTAATATCTCCTTTCCTTACCGCCTCTATTTCTTCTTCTGTTATACCTTCGGCTGTTAATTCGGCAATTTCATTTTCCATATTTCAAAATTTCTAATATCTAATTTCTAATATCTAATCAATATCTAATTCTGAAATGTCTAATTTATAAACTTAAGTCATTAGACATTAGGATTTGATTAGAAATTAGTTATTTGTCATTTCTGGGTTTCGGCCAACTCTTTTTTTGCTGCCTCAATTTCCAATAACTGTGCTGGGTCGGATGTAATAACTTGGTCTTCGGTATACGATGCCACTACTTTTATAGCCGCCCGTTTTAAGCCGGCTAAAAATATGCCTTCGCCCACGTTTGATTCTAAAAGCAAAAACCTTTCTTCATCGGTTAAATTAAAAGTTTGAGCCACTATTTCTATGGCCGCGGGAGATTGTTTTAACAAAATTTGAAGGGCGGAGTTAGTTACAATTGGTTTGCCATATTGTGATTTCATAAAATCTTCCACATCTTGGGTTATAGTGGTGAGTCCCAAATAATATTTTCTGCATCGCTTGGCTATACTAAACAAAAACGCTCCAGCTTCGGGGTGTTGCATCATCCACCAAGCCTCATCCACCACCATTATTCTCTTTTTTCTTTGGGTGCGTATTAAATTCCAAACATAATGCAACAAAATATACATAGCTATGGGGCGCAGTTCGGGTTCTAAATCTCTAATAGAAAAAACAACAAGATTGTTATTTAAAGATACGTTGGTAGGTTGGTTTAGAAATCCAGAAAAAGTTCCTGTAACATATTTCTCTAATCTTATGGCTAATTTTTCGGCGCCCTGCATATTTTGTAAAACAGTGCGCAAATCGACCATTAAAGGCACTTGTTTGCCACGCCAGTCGGAATTTATACTTATATCGCGTGAAGCATAAGTTTCGATTAGGGCTCTATCTATAATTGCGTCCTCTTCTGGTGTTAGTTGGCCTAACATTACTTTAAGTAAGCCGGTAAGTTCTATAATATTAGATTTTAAAACTTCGGCCGGGCTTTCGTCTTCGTTAGGTATAGTTAAGTCAAACGGATTTATATGGTTAGAAGAAGTTAAAGAAATATTAACAAAGGTTCCACCCACCACGTCGTTTAAATATTTATATTCGCTTTCAGGGTCTATAATTATTACATCGGTGCCTAACATTAACGAACGTAAAACTTCTAGTTTAACTGTATAGCTTTTTCCCGAACCAGATTTTGCAAAAACAACGGTATTAGCATTTTCTAACGAAAATCTATCAAAAAGTATCAAGCTGTTATTATGCCTATTTATGCCGTAAAGAACACCTTTATTAGAAGTAAGGTCGGCCGAAACAAAAGGAAAGAAAGAAGAAAGTGGGCCAGTGTTTAAGCTGTTATGAATTTGGAGTTTATCTAAATTTAAAGGCAGTGTAGAAGTAAAACCTTCTTGTTGTTGGAAAACAGCTACTTTTGAATAAATTAATTTAGATTCTAAAATAGTGTTTACTCTGTTTTCGGTTTCGTCTAGTTCTTTTACGGAACCTGCATAGAAAGTAATATATAAACCAGCTCTAAAAAACTTTTCGGTGCCTTGTTGTAGTTTGTCGCGTAAAGATTCCAAATCTTGGTAAGCGGTTTCTAACATCGGATCGCGTATAAACCCGCCTTCCTCTTTTTCCGACATCTGTGCCCCAATTTGAGCTGTTTTTTTGGTTAATTTTTTAAGAACCGCGCCTGTTTCGGAGGCTTGAATAAAAAGAGAGATATCTATAATTTTGTCCAAATTAATAATAGGTGAAAACCAACCCACGCTTAAAAAACGTGGGTAAGCTGCCACGAATATTGTTCGGGAAAATTTATCGCCTATTTGCAAGTTAGAAGGATTTATTTGTAAAGCCGGCGGGGCTAAAAGATCCTCCAAGATTCCCATGGTTTGGGCGGATGGTTTCTTTTTTTCGGGTTGATTGTTTTGTAATAAACTCATGGTTTGAAATTACTAAGGTCTAATTACTAATATCTAATCAATATCTAATGATTAAATGTCTAAAAAATTTGTCATTAGTCATTAGTTTTTTATTAGAAATTAGATATTTGTCATTCTGGCCTCTTGGCCTCATCTCCCGTAGCTATTAAGGCCTCTAAATTTTTCTGTTTAACTTCGGCGCCAGGGTTATAAGATGTGTATAAAAGCTCAATCAAACTTTCTTTTTCTAATGGTATAGCTTTTAAGCCCATAGAACCTAATAAACTGGTAACTTGGTTTATTCTTTGTTGTAAGTTATTTCTTTGGTTTTCAAAGTTTAAATCTTTTTGGTCTTGAGCCGAAGTTTTGTTTTTATAGAAGAATTTAGAAAAAAATCCACCCTCTAAAATTGTGACAGTGCCTAAGGGAATTATTACATAAAAAAACTTAGACATTACATTGGTAAGTTTAACTAATTCTTGAATAAAACTTAAATATTCGGAGGTTTGAATTTTTAAAAGTTCGTTGGTTTGCACACCAATTCTTTCGTTTAAAAATTTTAAGTATTCCGAAATATCTAATTTTCTAGATTGAACCAATATTTGAATAGGAAAATCTACCGAATTTATAAAACCTTGAAAGCGGTCAATTATAGCTTCTTGTTCTTCGTTCGATTTTAAAGCAAAGTTTATGGAAGACACCATTAAAACAGCGCGTAAACCGCCATTTTTTAAAACAACAATACCATCTTTAATTTCTTTGGCTTCTATAAGTTGGTGGGTAGAGTTTTGTGTAGCCATATAGGTCATATAGGACTTATTGGTCCTATTATTTCTTTTTCCACAAATATAGTTGTGGTTTTAGCGAAAATTTAATAAACGATGTTATATATTTTAAGGCTGGTATGCCTTTAATTTTACCAAAAGCTAAAACCATAGACGAAAGCGCTACTGGAAAAGAAAGTATTATGGCAAATGTTGTGGTAAGTGTTTTAAAGAATATAAAACAAATTATTCCTGCCACGGCTACAAAGCCAAACTGTTTTAAGGTTAATGGCCCTACTATCTTATCTTCCATTTCTATAAATTGTGGTACTTGAAACTGCATGTATAAATGGGAAATGTCTAATAACTAATTTCTAATTACTAACTAAACCTCAATGTCTAAATCTTTTTAGTTGAATTAACTATAGCATTAAATATTAGGTGTAATTCTTTAGCTTCTTGCCATAACTGACGTGCTTTTTCTGTTGATGGTGGATTAGCAATCGATATCATTCTTAACCAGTGCTTTGTTTCCCGGGCCTCTTTTTTGGCGATTCCTATCTTATGTTTAAAGTCTTTTCTAGATTCAGCGTCATCAGCTTCGCAGTAGTTTGCTCCTATGCTAGTGCCAGCTCTGATTAATTGTCCTAGAATCGGTTTGGTAATATCATTTTTAGGTAAAAAATTTGCAAACATAATAATTTCTTCCCCAAACTTTGCCGTTCTTTCCTCCAAATCATATATCTTATTAGACATTTAAAAATTAGAAATTGATTAGAAATTAGATATTAGAAATTTCTTTTGCTATTTGCATATTATGAAAAGAAACTATTATATTTTGTTACTCTTTTGTTGTGTTTGGCTTTCATCGTTTTCGGTCTTATATTGCGTGAAAAATAAAACGAAGCGGGTTTGGCGGAGGGTGGTTGTTGCCTAATTTTATTTAACACCTCTTCCCTTTTTTTTTGTGCGTCGTTGTTATTATAGTTTGGCTGATAAGCTGGTGGTGTAAGTTTAACAGGTTGCTGTGATACTCCGTAGTTTCTGGCGGAGGGTGCCTGCCCTACGAAGCCTTGGCGAAGTGGCGGTTGCTGTGGTCTGGGTGGTATTTTATATTGCTGATTTTGATTTGTTGGGTATTGTTTGTAATTTGTATTTTGTGTATTTGTGTTTTCATCTATCCCATGTACTTGCATCAAACTTACCCTTACTGGCTGGAAAATAGTTTGGTTAATATCTTGAGCGATAGTTTGAGCTTTTTGGTTGTCTAATTTTGCTGTGTTAACTATTGCCTGAATAAAAGCCTTTATATTTATAGCTCCTAGCATTATTCTGCCAGTTACTCTCACTATATTATAAAAGTTTTCATCACTCAAAGAATGTTTGTTTTTTAGCGCCATCATTTTTTCTGCGGTTTCTTCTGCAAATAAAGAAACTTTAATATCTTCTGGTAAAGCGCGATAGATTGTTATAAATTGTTCTTTAGAAATTTTCGGTATAATTTGATCCATATAATTTTAATTTAGATCTATTATCTCATTAGCTCCTAGACCTGATTCTAAGTAGTTAGCTAGCTTATCATTAATGGCTTTTATCGTTAGTATGCGGTCAGCCCTACTTGTTCCTACTGGGTTTAGTGATCTCAAATAATCCTCGATGGCTTTTTGGTTTTTAGGTTGGGGTGGTTCTTGATTGGTATTGCTAATATGTCTTCCAGACCACTTACTAATAACACCGCTCATCAAACTTTGATATTCTGCTGAGGCTGTTCCACCAAGTTCTACTGCAATTTTATCAAAAGTTTCGTCTTGAAGTTTCTTAACCTCCTCTGGTTTTAATTTTTCAAATAACTCGTTTATTTTGGCCAAGGTTTGAATTCTGTCGCCACCAATAACATTATTTTTAATGGCAATATCCGGGGCTGCTAGCATTAAATCTTTTCCAGTACCTAAAGAAACTGTTAATTTCATAACTTCTTCTAGGTCGTTTTTTATAAAATCCTTAGTTCTGCTTAAGTAGTTTCTTTTGTTAAAAATATTGGCGATAGCAGCTTTTTTATTTAAATCCGCAGATTGCCATTGCAATTCTAGCATTTGGTTTGACTGTGGTTCTAGTTTTTTCTCCACCTCATCTACTAGTTTCTTTCTTTGTTCGGCCAAAGCCAACGGACCTTTTAATGCTTTTCCGAGTATTCCACCAACTATGGGTGTTTGTAGAGCGCCTACAACACTATCCCTAAGTTTTGTTCTCTCTCCTTTGTCATCTTTCATTAAAGCTTTTTGAGCGAGCCCGCTAGTAGAAGTTCTTAATTTGTCTGTTCCATATTTACCCACTGCTTTTGCCTTACCCTCTGCCCATTTTCTAGTGGTTTCTGCCCAGCCGACAACCAGTTTGCCACCGTAAGTGCCTGATGCTTTAGCTTGCTCCAATCCATACCATAAAATTCCAACTACAATAATAAACTGCATAACTACCGAAAAGCCCGTAGAAGGAAAAAGCGTTTCCCAAAAACCGCCAGCCGCTCTAATACTATTAAAATTACTACCACTAACAGCTTGTATGGTGTTTTGTTCTAACGAATTAAAAGTAGATCCTGCTATCAAACCCAACATCAAAAAGAAGCTTATAGAAACTGGGAAAAATACCGCTAAATTAAAGAATTT
>ERZ1292625.2606-Hain-H41-01um-R1-2606-length-16256-cov-31_pt1 | contig 16256 bp, 22 predicted proteins | sample MGYA00564400_ERZ1292625 | MGnify/ENA primary metagenome ERZ1292625 (study PRJEB36523, sample SAMEA6512639) | groundwater metagenome | collected 2019-01-08 | study: AquaDiva: Metagenomics assemblies of 32 groundwater samples | reverse complement strand
CAGCTGGTTTTTGCGCGTTCATCGAAACATATTTGAGTTTTTAGAGGTGCCCTGTAGTCTGTTCGTATCTTCAGAAGCATCATCTCTAAAACTCCCTCTTCAGCTTTGAGTGCTGCTTGATATCCGTCAGTAAATGTCTTGTGCTCATCTGCCAGTCGTTCGCTGTGTAGCTGACGTAGTGTGCGAGGACGATGAATTCGGCTACAGATCGATCTTGTAATGCGTGCTTCGTCCGCCCCCGGTGGGGACGAGGATATGCTTCTCGGCCAGGTCTTGTAAATCCCGTGCGGCCATGGCTTTCGACGCGCCGGTGATGGTCATGTACTTCTTGACGCTCATGCCGCCTTCGAAGCCATCCGGGCCTTCCTCCAGCATGTACGAAGGATCTGAATCTGCTGGTCGTTGGGCTGCCCCCGCCCCGGCTATATCAACTAATCGGCTCAGGAAAAGCATTAAACGTGAGCCGAGTAGAGGTGGGAATCGGCTCACTGCTAGGAAGTGCGCGTAATAACAATGATTTATAGAGCACAGAGCCCACGCTCGAACACAGCTTCCCAGCTCATGAGACCGAGCGGTGCCATCAATCGCCACGGTATTCATGCCTGGCTAGACGGTGACGTTCGTTGCTAATTGTCGGCTCCAGCGGTTGAAGATCGAACACGGTCAGTGTCGCGACACCGAAGCTTTCTTCCGCTAGCCCACGGACGACGTAGGGCCGGTTTGGGGAGAGCAGATGGCAATAGCGACGATAGATTTTGGGGAATAGGGTGAAAGGGAACGGTGGTTGGAACCGACTGAAGGTTTAGGAACTCCGAGGGTCATCAGCCTGCGGGTGGATGTACCGCTATTGGCCCCAGATGCCCAACCGTTTCGCCCGGTCAGTCATGTAGGCGTCTTCGCGTTGGATGATAGGTGATTGGTGCCATAGGGGCTCTCAGATGAAAGAACGGAATCGGAGCGATGAACGAAGCTGTTGCCAAGCGCAATTCTGCTGATAGGTGATTGTGTGAATGGCTTCAAGGGAAAGATTCTGATGGTCAATCCTGGTGCGTTCGAGCAAGTGTCGATGACCGAGGTCGGACAGCGCAAGACTCTGTCTCAGCCCCTCTTCCGGTGTGTGTGGCCAGTTCGGCTGTTCTATGGAGCTGAAACGGTATAGCCGTTTTGCCCCGAGCGGCAGGTTGGCTCGCCAGTTTGATGAGAGGGGGGTGAAGCTTTTGATCGCGAGAGATTCATGCCCGCATCCTGATCGGTAACCCCAGTGTACCGTATGGCACCCAAACGAAGAAACACCTGAATCTTGGCGACTTCGGGACTGCTTTGTTTGACAGTCGTTTCTCCCCTGTGCTACGTTCCACCGTTCTTTACGCCAAATAGGCACCCTACACCTCGCTCTCGACTGGTTCGGGGGCCTTTGTCCAGGAGGATCACTGCATGGAGCTCTACGAGTCTCTCTTCATTATTCGTACGTCTGTTTCCGACGAGGAGACGAAGGCGCTCATCGACAAGATGAAAAACGTCGCCGATAAGACCGGCGCACAATTCATCAAAGCCGAGAATTTAGGAAAGAAAAAACTCGCCTACGAAGTGCGTCGCGAGCGGAAGGGGACCTACGCCTATTTCTACTTTAAGGCGCCGAACAACACCGTCGGTGAGCTCGAACGGGCGTATCGATTGGAAGACAACATCATTAAGTTTCTGACGATCCATCACGAGAAACCCTTGGTGGAACGGAATCCAGTAGAAGCCTCAGCGCAGGAGTCTGACGGTGGCCGGGTTTAACAAAGTCATTCTGATGGGAAATCTCACCCGGAATCCTGAGCTCCGGTATACGCCGAGCGGGACCCCAGTGGCGAGTTTTGGCTTGGCCGTGAGCCGTCGGTTTAAGCAGGGTGACGATCTGAAGGAAGAGGTCTGCTTTGTCGATATCGTGGTGTTCGGGAAGCAGGCGGAACATTGCGGGCAGTATCTTAGTAAGGGCAACGGGGCGATCGTCGAAGGTCGGTTACAGCAGCGCCGATGGGAAACTGAAGATGGGCAAAAGCGCAGCAAGCATGAAGTGGTCGCGCAGACGGTGACGTTCATGCCGAAGCGTCAGGACAGCGGCGCAAGTGCCGAACCTCCGGTGCACGACGAGCCCGGCTATGAAATGGGCGAAGAAGGTTAATGCCAAGCGCATGAGGAGGCAGTATGGATCGAGGTGAAAACGAACGTGGCGGGGGGCGATTGTTTCAGCGAAGGCGTCCCTGCAGATTTTGTTTGGAAAAGGCGCCGATTGATTTCAAAGACGCCGGTCTGCTCAGGAATTTTGTATCGGAGCGCGGACGCATTGTTCCGCGCCGTATTTCAGGGAATTGCATGCGTCATCAGCGTGAACTGACGGTGGCTATCAAGCGGGCTCGGCATATCGCTATCATTAGCTTTGCTGAGGAGCGATAACGAACGTGCAAGGCGATTTCGATGCATCGGGATGGGGCAGCAGCACGCTGTCGAGGGTAACCATGGATGTGTTGATACCGAAAATCGCGGATATCACGGCAGAGGGGCTCTCGTTGTCCGGAGACTTGACGGGCGAAGAGTTGGCACTGACGGATGCGGATGTGTGCATTCGAGGGCCTTTGGCGATCGGACTTGATCTTCGCGCGGTTGATCGCACGATTTGCGTGACTGGAGTGGTGGAAGGAACGGCGATCCGTCAATGTGTGCGCTGCCTCAAGGATTTTGACGAGTCGATGGCCTTTTCCATCCATGTGGCCTATGAACGTGAAACAAAGATGAAGGTGGTGACGACTGCCGCAAAGCGAACCGATTCACGGCATAGGAAAGAGACGCCGGCGGTTGAGGCCGAGCCTGAAGAGCAGAATGATGATCTGTACTACTACGTGGGCGATCATCTGGAGTTGGCGCCGATGTTGCGGGAACAATTGATTCTTGCTTCGCCAATGCACCCGCTGTGTTCTGACGAATGTCTCGGCCTCTGTCCTCGTTGTGGGAAAGATTTGAATGCAGGTCCGTGTCATTGTAGTGCAGAGCAGACGGGAAACCCGTTTCAGGTGTTGCGGACGATGAAAGAAAAGCTGAGGGACCCCGGTGAGCGCTGAAGGGTGGTCCGAATCGAACAGAAGAAGGAGTCATCATGCCCAATCCAAAACATAAACATTCACGGGCGAGACGCGACAAGCGTCGTACCCAAAAGCTGCGTATGACCCCTCCGGGGATGGCGGTGTGTCCACAGTGCCACGAGATGAAGCTTCCGCATTACACCTGTTTGAACTGTGGGACCTATAAAGGCAAGGCCGTCATTCAGGTTGAAGAGGCGTGAGCAGGTTGTCCAATTCGGTCCATGGCGCGAGTTTCCCAGCACGTCTGACGTGAGCCCAGGGGGCGACGCGTGTTCAGCCAGTCTTTCCAACACCATCCGTGAGTACACCATCTCGCATGACGATCGCGCTCGACGCGGTGGGGGGGGATCATGGCCCTGCACCGTGTGTCGAGGGTGCTCTTCAGGCGGTGAAAGAGTTTGACGTCGAGGTCATTCTCGTCGGTGACGAAACAACCCTAAAGCAGGAATGTGCGCGTCAGTCCAGTCACGATTCACGCCTTACCATTCGGCATGCGTCTCAGGTCGTCGGAATGCATGAGTCGCCGGCCACCGTCGCTCGGAAGAAACGGGACTCATCGATTTGGGTGGCGACTGAGTTGGTCAAGAACGGCTATGCCCACGGGGTCGTGAGCCCCGGGAACACCGGGGCGAGCATGGTGGCGTCGTTCTTCGTGTTAGGACTGACGAAGGGGGTGGAGCGGCCGGCGATTGCCACCAGTCTGCCGACGCTGGGCGGGGAAGCGATCATGCTCGATGTGGGGGCCAACGTCGACTGCACCGCCAAGCATCTCGAGCAATTCGCCGTGATGGGCCATGAGTATGGGAAGCATTTGCTCGGGAAGCCGAATCCCCGTGTCGGTCTTCTGAGCATCGGCGAAGAGGACAGCAAGGGCAACGAAGTCACCAAAGAAGCGTTCAAGCTCCTCAAGGGCAGTTCGATGAATTTCATAGGGAATGTCGAGGGGCGCGATGTGTATAGCGGCATTGCCGATATTGTCGTCTGCGACGGGTTTATCGGAAACGTTGCCTTAAAGATTTCCGAAGGCGTGGCTGAGATGATTAAGAAGCTGTTGCTCAAGGAGATTGCGGGCAGTTTCATCGGCCGCCTCGCGTATCCGTTGATGGCCGGGCCGTTGATGAATCTGAAACGGAAAACGGACTATGCAGAGTTCGGCGGTGCTCCATTATTGGGCGTCAACGGAATTACGATGATTTGTCATGGCCGATCATCGGCGAAGGCTATTAAGAACGCGATTCGACGAGCCAAGCGCATGGCGGAAGGCCATGTGCACGAGCTGATTCAACGGGACATTGAAGAGAGTCAATCCCAGCCGGTGGTAGAAGAGAAGCCATGAAATCCTGCATTGCGGGGATCGGCTCTTATGTGCCTGCCAGAGTGCTGACGAACGCGGATCTTGAACGCATGGTGGCCACGTCTGATGAATGGATTCGCGAACGGACAGGAATCCGAGAGCGGCGGATTGCAGCCACCGGAGAAGCTTGTTCGGATTTGGCGGTTCAGGCCGGGAAGCGAGCGTTGACGGCCGCGGGTCTGGCGGCAACCGATCTCGACATGATTTTGGTCGCCACCTGTACGGGTGATTATCCGCTCCCTGCCACGGCCTGTCTCGTCCAGTATCAACTCGGTGCGACCAAAGCTGCAGCGTGCGATTTGTCGGCCGCCTGCTGTGGATTTGTCTACGCGCTCTCGGTAGCCGATGCGTACATTAAAACGGGGATGCGTCATGTCTTGGTCATCGGATCAGAGGTGATGTCTGCCATTACCGATTGGACTGACCGGAACACCTGCGTGTTGTTTGGGGATGGGGCTGGTGCGGCCGTTGTCAGTGCCAGCGATGGAGAACGAGGGATCCTCTCGACTCACCTTCGCTCCGACGGGGCACTCTGTGAATTGATCATGGTGCCGGGAGGAGGCTCACGTACTCCACCCTCCGAAAAAGTGATCGACGAGCGACTGCAGTACATCAAGATGAAAGGGAACGAGACGTTCAAAGTTGCTGTACGCAGCTTGGAAGAGATCGCCCGTTCGACACTGGCAGCGAATCATCTTCGTGTGGAAGATATCGACCTCTATGTGCCCCACCAGGCCAATATTCGGATTCTCAAGGCGGTGATGGAACGGCTCAGCCTTCCGATCGAAAAGGTTATGCTGAACGTGGATCGATATGGAAATACTTCAGCCGCCTCTATTCCGATCGCCTTGGATGAAGCAGTGCGTGAGGGGCGTATCAAGGATGGCTCGTTGGTGCTGCTTGGGGCGTTTGGAGCAGGATTAACCTGGGCCTCTGCGGTCATCCGATGGTAGAGAACACCCAGGTCGTGATCCAGGGCCATTCCGATGTGGACGTTTCGTGATTGTGTGAAGGCAGCGACCTATGACAACTTTTCTCGTTGACTTTACACGGAATTTCGAAGATATCTAACCCCCCATGGCTCTAGAAATCGGGTTTGTTTTCCCTGGACAGGGTTCTCAGTCAGTCGGGATGGGGAAGGCGCTCTATGATGCGCATTCCTCATTGAAATCCGTCTACGATGAGGCCACTGCGGTCTTGGGGTATGATATCGCCGAGTTGTGCTTCACGGGACCAGCTGAACGACTCAATCTCACGGAGTTCACCCAGCCGGCTTTACTTGTGAGTAGTGTGGCGGCGTGGAAACTGTTTGAACCGGTCGGGATCAAGCCGGTTGTGGTGGCGGGGCATAGTTTGGGTGAGTATTCAGCGATGGTTGCGGCAGGCGGTGTATCCTTTCGTGATGCCGTTGGCCTGGTTCAGAAGCGGGGACGCTATATGTCCGAAGCCGTCGCTCCAGGCACCGGTCTCGTTGCAGCCTTGTTGGGTTTGAACGCCGAGGTTGTCAAAGAAGTCTGCCGTATGGCGTCATCGGTCGGGGTTGTTGCGGCAGCAAACTTCAATTCGCCTGGGCAGGTGGTCATTGCGGGTGAAAGGGCGGCAGTGGAACGGGCCATTGAATTGGCTAAAGCGCAAGGCTGTAAAAAGGCCATCCCCTTGCCGGTCAGTGTGCCGGTCCATACCCCGTTGATGCAGCAAGCCGCCGATCGATTAGCGAAGGATTTAGCCACGGTTCGGTGGTCGGACCTGAGCGCTCCTCTGGTCAATAATGCAGAGGCCAAAGCAATCAGCCGGGCAGGCGAGATCCAGGCATCACTGGTCCGTCAGCTGCCCTCTTCCGTGCTGTGGGAGGATACCGTGCTGACCATGGGAAGAATGGGTGTCACGACGTTTATCGAAATTGGCCCTGGCACTGTCTTGACTGGATTGATTAGGCGAATCCTTCCTGACGCGAAACTGTTGAATGTGAACGATCCAAAGTCGTTGGACGCGACACTCAGGGCCGTCAGCTAAGGCCAAACTGTTCGTATGGAAAACCAGATGACGAATTCCCTGTCAGCCTGTTAACGTATGGTCTGAAAGGTCTGAAATGTCACTACAAGGAAAAACTGCTATTGTCACTGGCGCTGCACAAGGTATCGGCCGGGCTATTGCTGAATGCCTCGCCCAAGCGGGGGCCGATATTGCCGTCGCTGATCTGGACCCCGGCCGTTCTGTGGAAACGGTCGCTTCCGTTGAAAAGCTCGGGCGTAAGGCTCTGAACATCAAAGTCAACGTGGCTGATGCTAATGAAACCAAGGCGATGGTTGAACAAGTCATGAAGGCCTGGGGGAAGGTGGACATCCTCGTTAACAATGCCGGGATCACTCGTGATGGTTTGTTGTTACGGATGAAGGAAGAAGATTGGAATCTGGTGCTTCAGATCAATCTGAATGGGACGTTTAACTGCACGAAAGCGGTCTTGCAGCCGATGACCAAGCAACGGTATGGTCGCATCGTCAACATCGCCTCGATCGTGGGGGTCATTGGGAATGCGGGGCAGGCCAATTACTCGGCCTCGAAGGCGGCGGTGATTGGGTTTACAAAAACCGTCGGGCGGGAGTATGCCAGCCGTAACGTCACAGTGAATGCGGTGGCGCCCGGGTTTATCGACACGGCTATGACCCATGGCCTATCGGCTGATGTGAAGGACACGCTTCTGAAGCAAATCCCGTTGGGGCGGTTGGGTACGTCGGCGGATATTGCGGCAGCCGTGCGGTTTTTGGTATCCGAGGATGCAGCCTACATCACCGGTCATGTCTTGCACGTGAACGGCGGGATGTTGATGGTATAAGCACGTCAAATCGTTTGAATGTACGCCCGTCACAGATCCCCATGTGTCGGTGCAACGGGGTCATACTGGGGAAGGAGGTAGTCATAGCGATGGCAACTGTTGATGAGCGAGTCAAGAAGATTATTGCTGAGCAGCTCGGGGTGGAAGCGGATGAGGTGACGCCGGAAGCCTCCTTCGTTGAAGATCTTGGCGCTGATTCGCTCGATACCGTCGAGCTGGTCATGGCGCTGGAGGAAGAGTTCTCGATCGAAATTCCCGATGAGGATGCGGAAAAGATTCTGACCGTTGGAAAGGCGCTGGACTACATCAAGGAAAAGTCCTAAGTATGTCGGCAGAAATGGCTGATCGAGCGGTTCGGCGTGTTGTGGTCACCGGTCTTGGGCTGGTGACCCCACTGGGTACGGGTGTCGAGAAGACCTGGAAGGCGATCTGTGCCGGTGAGTCTGGGATCGGCCGGATCACCAGATTCGACCCGACGGGATATGATGCCCAAATTGCGGGTGAGGTGAAAGACTTCGATCCGGCTCAGTTCATCGAAAAAAAAGAAATCAAGAAGATGGATACGTTCATCCACTACGCCGTGGGTGCCGCCCAGTTGGCGGTGGATGATGCTGGCCTCAAGGTCGCGCCGGAAGAGGCAACGAAGGTCGGTGTGTACATCGGCTCTGGGATTGGCGGGCTCGGGTCGATCGAGCACTATCATGATGTGCTCAGAGCCAAGGGGCCGGGTCGGGTCTCGCCATTTTTTATTCCAATGACCATCATCAATCTGGCGTCCGGGCAGGTGGCAATTCGGATCGGAGCCAAGGGGCCCAACTCGTGTGCGGTGACGGCTTGCGCCACAGGCAATCATTGCATCGGAGATGCGTACCGACTGATTCAACGTGGCGATGCCGATGTCATGGTGGCCGGTGGAGCCGAAGCGGCGGTCACTCCACTGGGTGTCGCGGGATTTGCCTCGGCCAAGGCGTTGTCGTTCCGGAATGATGAGCCGACGAAGGCGAGCCGTCCGTTCGACAAGGACCGGGATGGATTTGTGCTGGGCGAGGGGGCAGGGGTCCTTGTGATTGAGGAATTGGAACATGCCCTTCAGCGTGGGGTCAGAATTTACGGCGAGATCATTGGATATGGGATGAACAGCGATGCGTACCATATCACCGCGCCTCCGGAAGAGGGTGAGGGGGCTGTCCGTTGCATGGAACTCGCGCTCAAAGATGCCGGAATCAATCGCGATCAGATCGGGTATATCAATGCACACGGTACGTCGACGATGGCCGATGCCATTGAGACTCGAGCGATCAAAAGAGTATTCGGCGAACAGGCATTTCGCATTCCAGTCAGCTCGACCAAGTCTATGACCGGGCATCTTCTCGGTGCTGCCGGTGGGATCGAGGCCGTCTTTAGTCTTCTGGCGCTATTCCATGGTGTTCTTCCTCCTACGATTAATCTGGATCATCCGGATCCGGCCTGTGATCTGGACTATATTCCCAATAAGGCACGACCGTCCGCCATTAAAACGGCATTGTCGAATTCCTTTGGATTTGGTGGAGTGAATGCCTGTTTGATCTTCACGAGACTGGACGCGTAGTGCGCGTGTCACAATGACGCCGGCTCCTTCAGCCGATTCTTCTCCTGCCATATCGAGCTATCGATTCACAAATCCGAGCTTCTTGATCGAGGCGTTGACCCACAAATCGTACGTGAATGAGCGTCGAGATTCCAGTCGAAAGCATAATGAGCGGCTTGAGTTTTTGGGAGATGCCGTATTGTCGCTCATTATGAGCGACTATCTTGCGAGGCAATACCCTGAGTTGAGTGAAGGGGCTCTCTCAAAACTCAAAGCGTCGCTCGTGAGCGAAGCGCCCTTAGCGAATGCCGCCAGACGGCTGGATCTCGGTGCCAGATTGAAACTTGGTCGGGGTGAAGAGCTCTCGAATGGGCGCGACAAGACATCACTGCTAGCGGATGTGTTGGAGGCCGTTATTGCGGCGGTCTATCTTGATGGAGGGTTTGAGGCGAGTCGAAACTTCACCATAGAGGCCCTGACCGATGAGCTGCGCCACATCGATGTGCTGCAAGAACAATCTGGAGGAGATGATTACAAAACGCGGTTCCAGGAATGGTGTCAAAAACGGTATGAATCGTTGCCTCGGTATGTGATTGTACGCGAAACCGGGCCGGATCACCAAAAGGTATTTGAAGTGGAAGTGCAGGTGAATGACAGAGTGTTTGGAATTGGCCGAGGACACAGCAAGAAGGAAGCGGAACAGGAGGCGGCGCAACGAGCGCTGGAGCAGGCTGAACGTTGAATCCGTCCGTGTTACAATGTTCCACCCTGGTTTTGGAATTTTATAGGAGGTCGGTAATGTTGAAGCAAGCTGGATGGCCTGTGCTGATGGGGATGTTGGTTGGGGTGGCTCTGTCGGTTTCAGGGGTCGGCTCGGGTGTAGCCGCTGATACAACAACGAACTCAAAGGCGGAGGCACCGAAAGGGCCACGGGCGATCATCAAGACGAAATTCGGGGATATCGAGATCAAATTATATCCGGATGTCGCACCAAAGCATGTGGAGAATTTTACCAAGCTGACGAAATCTGGGTTCTACAATGGGACGATTTTTCACCGCGTCATTCCCGGCTTCATGATCCAAGGTGGAGATCCTAATACGAAAGATTCGCTCAAAAAGGATACCTATGGGCAGGGCGGTCCTGGCCATACAGTCAAGGCAGAGTTCAGTGATATCCCACACAAACGTGGCATTGTTTCTATGGCCAGGGCAGCTGATCCAGATACGGCAGGTTCCCAGTTCTTCATCGTCGTCGAGGACTCGCGATTCTTGGACCGCAAGTACTCCGTGTTTGGCGAAGTGACGAAGGGCATCGGGGTGGCCGACAAGATCGTCAACTCGGCACGTGATGAGCGGGATAATCCGAAAGAACGTGTGGAAATGACGGTCACGATTGTGGAGTAGATTCGTATTGATTGTTGACTAGCCACTCATATCAAACAGCTCTTACCCTGGCACATGGTGGATATGGTGTCTGTCTTACTGGATTCGGTACAGTCGGTTAATTTCAATGGTGCTCGCAGCCTGGACCGTGGGTGTGTGTGTCAGGTGTTGATGGAGGCCTGAACGATTGGCCTGGAAGAATAATGTGTCCCGGCTCATGCTTCTTCTTCAGGTGATCGGCGATCTCCGGATGATGCGTCTTGACATACCCGATGAGTCCTCCAAGAAACCGGCTGGACTGAAAATCATTTCCTGAAAACGTCGAGGCGAACCGGTCGATTCGATCCAGGGCTGCCGGCGCATCCGATGAATCTGCGATCTGCTCTGGATTCTGCTTGCTGAACGTTTCGTACTCTTTCCGGAGGTGTTCTGCGAACACCGGCATGGGAGCTGCGGGAATATGCAGCGGACTGAGTGTGCGACGGAGCGCCTGAAGCGCCGTCATGACCTCGGCATCCTGGCCATCTCGGCGCCCTTCAAAATAGCTGAAGGTGACGACCTCGATCAGGTTGAACAACGCGACGGCTTTCTGCCCTCCCGATTCTTCTAACTCTCGATAGAAATCCCGTCGAACGGGCAAGAACTGCTCACTGAGCCGTTTTTGCTGATAGTCGCTTCCCGTATCGAGATAGGCACAATCACTGGGACAGGAAATCCGTATCATGCGATGTTCTCCACAGCAGGGGCTGCAGATTAATCCTCCGAGGGCAGGGCACAGGCGTTTACCCTTTCGGCTGTGACAATATGCACAGGAGCTCATTTCTTCGTTCCTTCCGGGCCGGGCTTGGGAGGTGGAGGAATGAATCCGTAGTCGGCCAGTGTACGCTTTCCATCCTTGGGCTTTCCTCCTGACGGGGTTTCAAGCCCATTCATCTCAGCAGCATGCATGTAGTGGTAGGGCACTAAGATCAAGTTATTCGCACGGTCTATCCCGATGTCAGCCGGGGCGGGGAGGTATTCGGCAATAACTTGGAAGCGATGGTCTCTGGTCATGCGCCAAATCTTGCCCTTTGTAAAATCAGACACGTACATGTTGCCCCATTGATCGAAATCCACTCCGCTCAGGTTTTGAAAGCGACTGGTAAAAAATCCGTTCGATTCGAGTTCGCTCAGTTGTCCATCAGGCGTGATTTCAAGGATCTTTCCCTTCTCCCAGCTCACGGTGATGAGATGATTGGTTTTTGGGTGAATCGCGATTCCTGCGGGACCCGCAAGCCGGTCATCGTGAATCAGCAGGTCAACCCGATGATTGTCGGATGGGGTGATACGGTAAATCGAATTAGCGGTCTGGTCCGAGGCGTAGAGGAGGCCGGTCGGTGACGCCGCAACGTCGGTCAGCGAAACTTGTCCGTGGGGCTGGGAGGGAAACGAGACGGTGGCCAAAAGTTTTCCCGTCGTCTTATCGAAGCCTTTCAGCTGATCAAGATCGGCAATGTAGAGCATTGACCCAATCAAGGCCATTCCCTTCGGGGCGTGCAGCAGCACATCCGAGACACCGCCTTGGATAAACTTGAGATTGGTGATCTTACCTTCCGTGTCGAGTTTCGTGATGAAGCCGTTGTTGTCTCTCGCGTCCGGCTCGCCGTTGATGTTGGAAATGAAATAGTCTTTCCCTGACGGGTCGCCGACGAAGCTATTCGGTGACTCCAGGCCGATGATTTGCGCGGCTTCGCTGTAAGCCGTCAAGCCTAGCGCGAGGACAGCAGCCGATAATACGTGGCGATAGAATGTGACGAACAAAGGTGGGTTGTCCAGGTTGTGAGCAGTGATGATCGTACCGGAGGGGCAAAGAGTGTGTCAAGAAAGCGTGCTATAGGAGAACGGCAAGGAGCGGCGATGGCAAAGCGTTGACTTGCATAAAATTCCCCTGCTAAGTTGCGGGAATTAACCTACTTGAAATGGTTAGAGGGAGGGGATCGTGGCCGCACAATTGATTGATGGAAAAGCGCTCGCTCAGCAAGTACGCGATCGTCTAGCGAAAGAATCAGCGGATCTGTTCGCCAAGAAATCGATGAAACCTGGTCTTGCGACCATTTTGGTGGGTGATGATCCTGCCTCGCATGTGTATGTTCGAAACAAACAAAAGGCCTGCGAATTGGCAGGCATCTATGTCGACGATTACAAACTTCCGGCGAACACGACACAGGCCGAGTTAATGGCGCTGATTGATAAAAAGAATACTGATCCCAACATCCATGGAATTCTGGTTCAGCTCCCGTTGCCCAAACATATCGACAGCAAGGTCATTCTGGAAGCCGTCTCGCCGCTCAAGGATGCCGATGGGTTTCATCCCTACAACTTCGGTCGGCTAGTGGAGGGCCATCCGGTATTCGAGGCCTGTACGCCTAAAGGCGTCATCAAGATGATTGAATCAACCGGTATTACGATTGAAGGGAAACGGGCGGTTGTGGTGGGACGAAGCAATATTGTCGGGAAGCCGCTGGCGCTGATGCTTCTTCAGAGGAATGCGACGGTCACGATCTGTCATTCAAAAACCCGAGACCTTCCCGCGGTGTGCCGTGAGGCGGAGTTGCTGCTTGTGGCGATCGGAAAGGCGAAGTTTGTGACGGCCGATATGGTACGCGAGGGTGCAGTCGTCATTGATGTGGGGACCAACAAGACGCCTGAGGGGAAGTTGTGCGGAGACGTCGATTTTGAACCAGTCAGCCAGAAGGCCGGCTGGATCAGCCCTGTTCCTGGTGGAGTCGGCCCGATGACTATCGCGATGCTGTTGGAAAATACGGTGGAGTCCGCCAGGAGGACTGTAGGGTTGCTATGAGGGGCTATCCATGAGTCGAGAGCCACAGCGCTTGGTCGATGTTCTCAACCGAGGGACGTTTGCTGTCACGGTTGAGTATAACCCTCCTAAAGGGACGAACATCACGTCCATTTTGGAAAATGCCAAACAACTCGTTGGACGAGTACACGGTGTGAATGTCACCGACAATACCGCTGCTGTGGTGCGTGCAGGCTCACTTCCAGTCTGTCGCCTGCTCTATGAGTTGGGGCACGACCCTGTGATGCAGTTGACTTGTCGGGATCGCAATCGGATCGCCATGCAGTCGGATCTGATGGGCGCGCACATGCTTGGGATTCGCAATATTCTGTGCCTCACGGGCGATTATCCGACGATCGGCGACCACAAAGAAGCTAAGCCGGTGTACGACCTCGATTCCGTTCAGGTGATGCAACTCGTCCAGGGGTTGAACAACGGCAAGGACATGGTCGGCAATAAACTAGATGGGTCCACCGCGTTCACCATTGGCGCGGCCGTTACACCGGAGGCCGATCTGGTCGGGCCGGTGTTGGCGAAGTTTGAAGTGAAAGTGAAAGCCGGCGCCCAGTTCTTTCAGACCCAGGCGGTCTATCATCCCGATGTTTTCGCCGGTTTCATGAAACAGGTGCGGCCGTTCAACGTGAAGGTCTTGGCGGGTATTCTGTTGCTGCGTAATGCGAAGATGGCGGAATTCATGAACGCCAACATCCCCGGCATGTCGGTGCCAAGCGAGATGATCAACGAGCTCAAAGCTGCTGGAGGGAAGGCTGAAGACGTTGGAGTCGATATCGCCGTACGGACGATCAAGGCGGTTCGGCCGCACTGCGACGGTGTGCATATTATGGCAATCAAAGCCACGCATCGGTTGGCCGAGATTATCACCAAAGCCGAATTGGACTGATGACGATTCTTGATTTTCAGCAGTACAAGCGAGATCGGAAAAAGGTCGCCGTCGTGACGGCCTATGATGCGCTGTTCGCACGTATTGTCGAGCAGGCGGGAATCCGGGTAATGCTGGTAGGGGATTCGCTGGGCATGGTCGTCCAGGGAAAACCCAATACGCTAACGGTGACGATGGAGGATATGCTGTATCACACCAAGCTGGTCGCTGGCGTGGTGCAGCGAGCTTTGGTGATTGCGGACATGCCGTTCATGTCCTATCAGACCAGCACAGAGGAGGCCTTGCGCAATGCGGGCCGATTGCTGCAAGCCGGTGCCACTGCCGTGAAGCTGGAGGGGGGTGCCGTGATGGCAGATCGAATCAACGCCATGACGAGCGTTGGGATTCCTGTCATGGGCCATCTGGGTATGACTCCGCAATCAGTCAATGTGCTGGGCGGATACAAGGTCCAAGGCAAAGCCGGCGATCAAGCCTCCAAATTGCTCCAGGATGCAAAGGCTATCGAAGCTGCCGGAGCCTTCGCGCTTGTTTTGGAAGCGATACCTGCCGATTTGGCCAAAAAAATTACTCAAGCTCTTTCAATCTCGACTATCGGGATAGGGGCCGGGCCTCACTGCGATGGCCAAGTGCTTGTGCTCTATGATCTCCTTGGACTCTTTGATGCGTTTACCCCCAAATTCGTGAAGACCTACGCTCACCTGAAAGCCGACACCCTCCAAGCGCTGAGCCGTTATAAAGAAGAAGTGGAACAGGGAAAGTTCCCGAGCGATTCCGAAAGCTACCACTAGGTTTCAGTGCGGCACCTCCTAAATATTCCCCAGGCCTTGATCCAATTCGATAAGCGGAATGTGCGGATATTGACCGACACAGTGTGCGTGCAACACGTTTAGTAAGCGCGTGACATCAATGCCCATATATGCGGAGGGAACGTTCTGCAGTCGAATGATTCCCGCGTGAATGAGCCTCTGAGCAGCGGCATCGTTCCCCATGAACCGCTTGAGGTTTGCTGCGGCGAGTTGAATCAGAGATTGGAAGAAGTTGCCTTGTACTGAATTGCGCCCTGAGGCATGCCACAACCCTTCAAAGACCTCATGCGACTCCCACCAAAAGGCGAAATTATAAAGATCAATGCCATAGAGATAGTCATCTGAGCGCTTCCATTGAGCAGCCGGGAAGAGCCGTGGTGTCGGCTCTGGTTGGCCATAAGAGTGGCCACGAGGGTTCCGGCGCGGATGTGGTGTTTGGCCTGGCAGGTAATGATAGGAGGGGAATGGGTGTGGAGCGTACGAGGCCAATTGGGATTGAGAGGCTTCGGCCCAGCCACCATGACACTCATGGAGCGGTACATGGCACTTGAAACACGACTCTATCTTCCAACCGGACTGCCGTCAGTTGCCGTCCCCACACACAGCCACTGTCGATGGCCAGGAGCTGTGCTTCGCAGTGGAGTCCTAAAGCGGCCCAATGGCCACAGACAATGGTGGTATCTCCGTGACGTCGGTCTGGAATGTTGAACCAGGGGAAATAGCCGGCTGGGATTCGCTCTGGAGGACCATTGAACGACGATTCCATCCGGCCATCCGGCGAACAAGCCCGGAGTCGGGTGAGCACCTTCATGATGGTTGCGAGTCGAGTGGGACCGGTCAGGTTTGGCGACCATTGTAGATGTTTGCTGGGTTGAAGAGCTTGTAGGATGTCTCGGTAAGTGGGGCTTTGCAGACCGGTCTCGACTTCACGAGCCAGTCTTTCCGCTTCATCGATGGACCATTGGGGTAGCAAGCCGGCGTGAACAAGCACGAAAGGATCCTCACGATACAGGAGCCGTTGTTGACGTAACCACATGAGTAGCTCGTCGTGATCTGGTGCCGTTAGTATCTCCCCTAGTGTGTCTTCTGGACGTACCCGGGCAATACCCTCGGCTACGGCAAGAAGGAAAAGGTCATGATTGCCTAATACGACAATCGCCCGATCTCCCAGATTCTTGATGTAGCGAAGGACGTTCAGTGAGTCTGGGCCCCGATTGACGAGATCGCCGACGAACCAGAGACGATCATGGGCCGGGTCGAAGTGGATATGCTTGAGAAGGCGTTGCAAGGGCTCGTAGCATCCCTGCACATCGCCGATGGCATACGTTGTCATGCTCATGAGAGTACCCTGGGATGGAATGCTCCACAAGACCTTAATCTGTTGGGAGGGGTGCGGGGCTCTAGCCGAGATTATTCATGACTGATGGTCAGCGGGGCAGCGGCCGCCATTCTGG
>ERZ1292625.2605-Hain-H41-01um-R1-2605-length-16265-cov-23_pt1 | contig 16265 bp, 18 predicted proteins | sample MGYA00564400_ERZ1292625 | MGnify/ENA primary metagenome ERZ1292625 (study PRJEB36523, sample SAMEA6512639) | groundwater metagenome | collected 2019-01-08 | study: AquaDiva: Metagenomics assemblies of 32 groundwater samples | reverse complement strand
GCAAATACTATGTGGATTCCTTGAGCGAAAATACTAAAAGGGGTTTGAGACAGAAGGCACGTCGTGGAGAGTATCCTAGCAAAGCCCCCATAGGCTATCTCAACGACCGGTTGGATAAGAAAATTGTTGTTGATCCAAGAGTTGCCCCTGCGATTTCCAAAATGTTTGAGCTTTATTCAACCGGTCAATACACTTTTGAAAAATTAAGTATCTTCCTGGGAGAGCAAGGTGTAAAAACCAGCAATAATAAATTTTTCAAAATAGATAAGATAAAGTATTATCTCTCAAACCCCTTTTATCATGGAGATTTTCGCTATAAAGGTGAAATACATAAAGGAATCCACCAGCCACTTATTACAAAGAAACTTTTTGATACCGTCCAAGTTGTTAAGAAGGATAGAAGTCATTCATCTCCCCTAAAATCTCTTGACTTTCCTTTTACGGGTCTTATCCGCTGTGGAGAGTGCCAAATGATGGTAACTGCTGAACATCACTTTAGGCGTTATGAAACTGTCAACCATGAGAAAGATTTTATCTATTACCACTGTACCCGTAAAAGTAGGTTTACTGCGTGTACACAACCATATATCAGTCAAGAGATTTTAGTGAATCAGCTAAATGCCCATATTCAAAAAGTTTCTTTGTCCACTTCTGACCACAAATGGTATATCAAAAGATTAGATAATGACCAACACCAACAGCGGTCAGAAGTGTTGGTGATTGTTCAAGAGTTCAAGAAAGATCTGCTCAATATTAATCAGAAACTTCATAAACTTTTAGACTCCTATTTAGATAATGTTGTTAGTCGGGAAGATTACCTTAAAAAGAAAGAAAATCTTTTTTCCTCAAAGAAGACAATTGAGCAAAGAATTAATACTCTTGAACAATCACCAAATAAGTGGCTCGAACCTATGAGAGAATTCTTTGATACGGCTGTCCAAGCAGATAAAATCGCATCGGACAACATAAATCTTTTTCAAAAAAGAGAGTTCCTAAAAAAGACTGGCTCGAACCTAACCCTGAGAAATAGAATAGTCGATTGTGACCTTCCGGAACAGTGGGCGGCGCTCCGCGCCGCCCGACAAGTCGGGACTAAGGTGTCAGAGGGGAGAGTTGAACTCCCACGCTCTTACGAGCACACGCTTCTGAAGCGTGCTTGTCTGCCATTCCAACACTCTGACAAATCATAAATATTATACTATTGTTTGACTTGATTAAACCGCAAAATTTGTTCTAAATTGATATAATTTTTTATTTATGGAGATTGTTGCTAAACTAACCGAAACTCCGCAATTTTTTATTGCCTCTCTATCACTTCTTATTTCAGCAATTTTTTTTGTTACATTCAAGGTCGATAATTATGCAGATAGGAAAAAAAGAAATAAGAAAATAGATAAAAACAGAAAATAAAAAATATCTCACTTGAAATTGTATACCCAATATGAGTTAATGATTTTATGTATATAGATTTTAAGAAAATTTTTTCCGTATTGGCTCTTTTAGCTATAGGTGTGGGTATTGGTATTGCCGGAACTAAGTTAGTCCAACGTTATCAAGCTCCTAAACAAACAGTTTCCGTTGTTGGAACTGGTGAAATGGATGCTACCACCGATCAGGCGACCATAACTATTCAAATAAAAAGTACCTCAACCACCTACGAAAAAGCCCAAGAAGAAAATAAAAAAGATGTTGATAAGTTGAAGTTAGAACTAACTAAACTTGGGATTCCTGAAAGCAGGATCACTCAATCGAGCTTTTCTCCGCCGATTTATATGCCCGGAAGACCAGAAATACAATTCGAACCAAAAATTGGCCAAATGCCTGAAATTATCCGAGATAACAATCTAACAGTGACAACCAATTTAACTATTGTTTTAGACCCGATAAAAAATGTTGAAAAAGTTTACGATGTTGTTTCAAAAAATACCAGTGCTCAAATTACAAATACTTATTATTCACTTAAAAATAGAAAAACTTGGGAATCGAAGGCTAAAGAAGAGGCTTTAAAAGATGCTCGAGACCAAGTTGAATCAATTGCAAAAATAAACCGTCTCCGAGTTCGTAAATTGTTGACCATTGAAGATAGTAATAATCCAAGACCCTACCCAATAACCTTGGATGCGATGGAAGGTCAGGTAACTGATTCCGCTGGAAGAGAGGCAACTAAAGAAGAAACTGTCACTAACAATGTTTATTATAGTGAACAGACTGTAAAAATTACATCTTCATATACTGCCACCTACGAACTTTATTAATATAAAAATGTTATAATATAGGACTTATGGATGATTCTGTAAAAATAATCTTAAAAAAATTAGACGAGATTGATAGTCGATTAAAGTCGATTGAGGGAGTTAAGGTTGCGACTGTAACAACCCAGAGAGTATCTGAAGCTAAAGAAGCCAAAATTGAGAGGGATCCCCTATTTAGTAAGGCTTTAGAAATGATGGATAAGTTTGATGAAATGTCGTCAAAGCAATTAGTAGAAGCCCTTAAAATCGATCAAAAAAGAGCTGACACTATCTTAGATCAACTTGAAACTGCCGGTCTTGGAACTTGCTACATGAAAGAGGTATAAAACTTGCATATAAATGTATCTTATAGTATAATAAAAGGGTGGAAAAATTAAACCCCCGCTTAGCAGCTCTTTTTACTTTAGGCATATGGTTTATTGCCGCCTGTACTCCAATGCCTGAAAGGGATTCTACTGTCTATATTTCTGAAAAGGGAGCCAGAGGAACAAACCCATTCAGCACAAGTTCAGGTGCGCCTTCAAGCTGGAAATGTAGCGTTCCTCCCGGACAATATCAGGTGGAAGACGTCGATCCTAAGTTTGATATAATTATGGTAAAAAATTGTTGGATTAATAGAAAAAGTAGGAATGTTTCACATAAAGCACCCGCCTCAACAAGAACTCCATACCCAACACCAAATGTCTGGGTTAGGGGCAATCCATAACCAGCACTTTTGTTTTAAAGATTCTTTATTTTTTTCTCAAAATCATCCGGGTGGAACCAAAGCTGGGTAGGCGTGATAATTTCGGTTGTACGATGACGGTTTATTAATGTTAATTGGAGATTTTTAAGAATTGATTCTATTTTATTAGAAATTCTAAATCCTAAATTCCAAGTTCCAAATAAATGGGTCATCCCCTCGTAGGAGGGGATCCAGTCTATGATTACATTATAAAAGGAATATTTAGCTTGGATTCCCGCCTTCGCGGGAATGACAGGAGTCGCATTTGGAAACAGCTTAAATACCCAATCATTAACACTTAAAAATTTCTCATAAACATTACCTTTAACAATAATCGGTTTCATTTGAAGTACCTCATGACCCACAAACTCTGTTTGTTTGAACTTTGGCACTTTTAGATTGCTTTCATCGAAAAAAAGATTTAGACAGACTTTATTTTTGTGAAAAAATTGCTTTGCCGAGTCTCTGCTCCTTCGCAATCCCAAAATCTGCGCTAAAACTAAAGCTATCAACCTTCCTGTAAATAATCTATTTTTGGCTGTAATAATAAAAAGATCAATATCATCGTCTTCCCCTGCATTCATCATTGAAATACTTCCAGACAAACCAACTAATTTGATCTGAGGCGCTAAAGATAGTAGTTTGGTATATATTTTAAATCTCCAATTCTTTAATTTTTTCTTTGATATTTGGTATTTAATATTTAATTTTTTGCCTCCAATACTATACTGGGGCGGAGTATATTTAAGCTTATTTTTATCTATCTTAACCGATAGAAAGGTATAAATTTCATCCAACGTAGGGTGATAAGCAAAAAATGAGAAGTATTTGATTGTTTTTAAGATTTCTTTATTAATATTCATTGAATCTTTATTCTTTTCCTAGTTTTTGTTTAATAATTAACCAAACAAATTTTATCAGCCTCAACTGTCTTTTCCATCGCCAAGGTTGAATAACCAAACGATAAAACCATTCTATTCCTAGCTTTTGAATAAAACTTGACGGTCGATTAATGTTACCTGACAGATAGTCAAAAGCACCTCCAACTCCCATAACCACGCAATTGGCAAATTTATTTTTATGACGCTCTATCCATAGTTCTTGATCCGGCGAGCCAAAAGCAACAAATACAAAATGGGGCTTATAGTCGGTTACTATTGAAAAAATCTTACCCTCTTCATCTTCCTTAGGTTTTTGGATATATTTAATACCCTGGATCCCTTTGAACATAGCCTTGGGAAATTGGTTTTTATAGCACTTAGCTAATTCAAGTGCTAAATTTTCTTTTCCCCCAATCATCAGCACTCTTAAGCGTCTGTCTGACGCCATCTTTAGTAGGTCTTCCATCAACCCCACCCCGGTCATCCTTTCACCGACTTCTACACCAAGCCATCGGCCCGCCAGGACAATCCCTACGCCATCAACTATCCTCATTTGGGCTGTCTTAACAACCCTTTTGAATGATTCGTTTTCAGTAGAGATAACCATGTTTTCCGGGTTAAGGGAGACAATGTGGTAAATACCGGTTGGTTTGCCTATGTACAATAAGATTTTCTCTAGGACGTTGAATTTACTTTCAGGTAAAATTGTTATTCCTAGTATTTTGTTTGATCTCATAATTGAATTGTTACTATAAGATAAATATAAAATATTAAAGGTTAAAGGTTAAACTGTTTTTGTTCAAACTTTTTATAATCTTTTTTTGTTTTTATTATAACCTAAAACTTAAATTGAATACAAATATGTGCTTTGTACTTTAAATAATACTATATGATATCGGTTTTTTAAGTTTAATATGTTTATTTGATATTTGATATTTAATATTTAATATTTTCCTAAATACTATCGGATAGCTTCCTTAAAACTATCTAAATTCTCAATCGCCATTCCTACTCCTCGTATAACGCAAAATAAAGGTTCTTCAACGACAAATGAAGATACTCCGGTGTAATAAGTAATGTAGCGGTCAATATTAGTTAGTAAAGCTGTTCCGCCTGACAAAACGATTCCTTTATCAACTATGTCTGCTGCAAGTTCCGGCGGCGTTTGTGATAATACTTCTTTTATTCCGTCAAGAATTGCCTTTAAAGGTTTATTTAAGGCCAGATTAACATCTTTTTCCCCAATTTCATATATTTTTGGTAGTCCGCTTTGAAAATCGCGCCCTTTTACCTCCATCCTTCGCTCCGCAATCTCTGACTTTTCTTCAATTAAAGCATTACCTATCTTAATTTTAATGTCTTCCGCTGTTCTCTCACCAATAATCATGTTGTGTTTTTTCCGAAGTTCCGTCATTACAGCCTCATCTAATTTAGTTCCAGCGACCCTAACTGTTTTGTAAACCACCAGCTGACCCAAAGAAATTACGGCAATTTCGGTCGTTCCACCACCTATATTAACAATCATCTGTCCAGAGGCTTGAGAGATCGGTAATTTAGCTCCAATTGCAGCGGCCAGCGGTTCTTCAATCAAATAGACGTCGGAAGCCCCTGCCTGTTTACAGGCAGCGACCACAGCCCGTTTTTCAACTTGCGAAGAACCGCCCGGAATTGAAATCATCACTTCCGGCCAAAAAACAGCCGACTTTAAACCTTTTTTTAAAAAATAAGTAATCATCGCCGAAGTGGTAGTGTAATCGGCTATCACCCCTTCTTTCATTGGGCGGGAAGCTACAATTGAACCAGGAGTTCGTCCGATCATTTCTCTTGCATCTTCACCAACTGCTAAAATTTTTTTATCCTCCAAAGAATAAGCGACGACTGTTGGTTCATTTAGGACAATTCCTTCACCAGCCACATAGACTAAAGTATTGGCGGTCCCCAAATCGATCCCAATCTTTTTACGAAAGAACATATGTATATATAGTATAATACAGTGTGGTCGTATTGGTATATGGTAAAAATGTTAACTTAACTGTTTATTATGAAGATATTATTTAAATTCATATTCTTTCTCGCATTTATCAGCATTTTGGTTGCCTTGATAGGCTACGCCCGGGGATACCGGTTTGACGTAGAAAAAAGATCAGTTAAGTCGACAGGAATAATCTCAGCAACTTCAAACCCTAAAGCCGCTAAAATTTATGTTAATGGCGAATTAAAAGGCGTCACCGATACTAATCTCACTCTCCCACCCGAAAACTATTTAGTGGAAATAAAAAAAGAAGGCTACACCAGCTGGAGTAAAAAAATAAATCTTAAGGGGGAATTGGTCATCAATGTTGACCCAGTTCTTTTTCCGGTGAACCCATCTCTTTCTCCGCTAACAAATTTAGGTATTATCAAAGCCATACCAACCGAAGATGGCGATAAAATTGTTATTATTGCCAGCGGGTCTGCCTATCTTTTTGATGCCGGTAAAAAAACTCTACCTTTTTTCCCGCCTTTGAATAAGATAGTTGATCTGTCACTACTTCTTAATATTACTGATTTTAAGGGCATTAAAATAACCTTCTCCCCTGATCAAAAACAGGCAATTTTTGCCTCGCCTGATGTGAAGTCAGAACAATCCTACTTACTTTCTCTTGATGAAAACAATTTAAATCCATTGGACGTAACTCTTTCTAAAGAAGCGCTTATTCAAGCATGGCAAAACGAAAAAGATAAAAATAACACTAAGATTTTAGAAACTTTTCCTAAGGACTTTGATAAGATTGCTTCAAGCTCATTTGAAATCATTGCCTTTTCCCCTAACGAAACCAAAGTTCTTTATAAGGCGAATAATAATGTTGAGTTACCTTTGATGATTAAACCTCCTCTTATTTCGACAAACCAGACTACGGAGGAACGATCTGTAATAAAAAATAAAACTTATGTTTATGATCGTAAAGAGGATAAAAACTTCCCATTACTAGTCACTAGTCCCTATTCCCTAATCCCTAGTATCAAATGGTATTCTGATTCTCGCCATTTTGTTGTTGAAGAAGAAAAGAAAATTTCCATTGTTGATTATGACGATACAAATAAACAAACTATCTACTCCGGCCCATTTGAAAGCTCATTTTTTAATCCGACCAGTGATGGAAAGATTGTTGTCCTGATTAACCTTAACTCACAGGTGAATGAACTGCCGGATCTTTATCTGGTGGGAATTAGATAATTTATTCTGCCACTCTCACTGCGAAAATAAGTAGCCTCTTTAAGGTCGTCCCAGGAGGCCAACATGTCTGCAAAGTTAGAAACTCTCTGTTTGTTTTCCGTGTCAAATACTGAACTTGAGAAGGATCAACAACTTCCTGTCCGATCACTCTATAAACATAACGCTGGCCTTTATAAAAAATGTTGACCTCATCATTTTTTTCCAATTTATACAACAAATAAAATATTGCATTATAGGAACTTATGTTCCAAAAATAATCAGTTGAATGAGCAAAAAGAAAGATATGTCCGCCCTCTCCTGGAAAAGATGTCCCTAACGTGTGTGCCACTCCTTTATTTAAAGCGTCCAGATAAATATTTTCATCTGAGGCATCAATATTTGATAAAACTTTAGCATTAGCTCCTATTTTAGGAATGACTATGCTGAAGTTTGGATCAACTGGCGTTAAAATTTCAACCTGTTTAATATTAAATGCTTTTGCTAACAAGCCTTTCTGTTTGTTTTGATAAAGACTGTCTTTGTCAAAAGACAGTCTTTTTTGATCGTCCGCGACGATATATTTTTTCTGTATCTTAACATTAACAAAATATATCAACTCCTCTTTGACCGGCTGCCAAAATGTTTTGACAATCATGAACAAAGAAGAAAATAATAAGAAATTTCCGATCGTACGAAGAATGAGTATTCGAGCATATTCATCGGTTTTAAGACGATGGATGTGATGATGGATTAGATGTCTTTTACTTAAATTTGTCGAGTTTCTTTTCATAAAATAGTGCTCCCAGGCGGAATTGGACCACCATCTAACCCTTAGGACGGGCTTGTTCTATCCGTTGAACTATGGGAGCTTTTAATATATTATTATAACATTATGTTCATCGTCATTGAAGGAATTGATGGAGCTGGTTGCGAGACGCAAGGGAAAAATCTGATAAAAATGTGTAGGGAACAAAAATCTTTGTTCCGTACGGCCAGTTTAATAAAATACCCCGATTACGAACGTAATGTTGGAAAAATTATCCGTGATTTTCTTTATAAATCTAAGGACCTGACGCCACAACAACAATTTCTTCTCTACACAATGCAGTTTGTTATGGATAAAAAAATGATCGCCGAGAAAAGACGCGATGAGATACTGATCGCCGACCGTTACTTTTCAACTACTCTTTGTTACCAAACTCTTGAAGGAATCGATATTAAAATTGCCCTCGATTTTGCCAAAAATTTCCAGATAGAAGTCCCTGATGCTATTTTTTATCTTAATGTTGACCCTGACATTGCAATTTCGAGAAAATATGGTGAAGATAAGGAAAAAAATTTCCGGGAAAAGGACTTTAATTTTATTCGAAAAACTGCAAAACAATACAAAATGCTTGTTGAAAAACAGGTTTGGGGAAAGTGGGTGGAGATTGACGGGAATAAATCAGTTGATGAAGTGACTAAAGAAATATATAATAAAGTCATTCGTTTAGAAACCCGTTAACGCGTTAACGGGTTAACGAGTTTTAAATAACCTTATGAATGAAAGAACGCTAATCATAATAAAACCCGATGCTGTTAAGCGGGGACTTATTGGAAAAGTTATTGAAACTTACGAAAATGTTGGCTTGAAATTGATGGCCGCTAAAATGTTTAAACCATCAGCTGATGTAATAAAAAATCATTATCCCGGAACACCTGAGTGGATAAAAGAGATGGGAGAAAAAACCCTTGCTTCTTTTAAGCAATCCGGAGATGACATTAAAAAAACCTTTAAAACAGAAGATCCTGATAAGCTAGGTCAATTTGTGTACGAACGTTTAATTAAATACTGGATGGAAGGGCCGATTGTTGTCATGGTTTGGGAAGGACCAAACGCTATAATGGTCGCCAGAAAGTTACGTGGACATACTATTCCAGCTTTAGCCGATGCAGGAACCTTACTCGCTCAATACTCTTTTGACTCTTCCCCTTTGTCAGCATCGCTTGATCGAGTCGTTAAAACCTTTATTCATGCATCAGGAAATACGGACGAAGCAAAAAGAGAAATTAAATATTGGTTTGGGAACCACCAAAAATTTAAAAATTATGAAAGAGAAGTTGATAGTTTATATTTAAAATGACAAAACAAAAAGCCTTGTTGATCATCAAGCCCGACGGGGTCCAACGTGGAATTATTGGTAAGATAATCTTGCGTTTTGAAACGGTCGGACTTAAAATAATTGGTCTAAAATTTGAAATGGCGACGTCTGACAAAATCATTGTTCATTACCCAGAAACCGGAGCATGGTTTAAAAAGGTAGGAGAACGGACGTTAACTAATTACGCAAAAAAAGGTCTGAACGCAAAAATTATTTTTAAAACTGACGACGCTGTCTCAATTGGAAAAATTGTTAAAGGTTGGCTGATAACATATCTTCAAGAATCCCCTGTTTTTATGGCCGTCGTTGAGGGATATGATTGCATTGAGATCGTTCGTAAAATTTCCGGAAATACTGTACCAGTTTTGGCTTTACCTGGCACTGTTCGTGGTGATTTTTCCCACGATACAATCGACCTGGCTAATGAACAAAATAGACCGCTTCGCAATATTATTCATGCGTCTGACACTCCTGAAGACGGAGAAAAAGAAGTTAATCTCTGGTTTACAAAAGAAGAATTATTTTCCTACGAACTTGCCGGGGAAAAGTTTATGTATAAATAACTTCTCCAACTTCTTTTCAAAATCTTTAACATCTTTATTATTCGTCAATACATAGTCACAATAAGCTAAACATTTCCCTACCTGTTGTCCAGATTTATCTTGACCAACGCCAATATCACGTTTGTCAACTTTTATAAAATCTTCATAATTTTTTGGGTCCCATTGCTTATTACGAATAAGCAATCTTTTAAAACGAAGTCTGCGACTGGCTTTGACTCCAATCAGTATGAAGTTTTGATTCTTTTTCAAAAATTCTACTTCTCCAGGATTTCTTATCCCCTCAATAATTATCTTTCTTGACTGATTCCATCCGATTTCATCTGATTCTATCTGCTCAATTACATGTTTCGCCAGCACATCATCCCCTTCCTGTCTTCTTAATTTATCCCCCATGTCTTGAAGGGTTTGACGGGTAAATTCCTTAACTCCTTTTTTATTTAATTCTTCATGAACGATTGAAGATAACGAAAACGAAGTAAAACCTAAATGACTAGTTAAGTAATCAACTAGTATCCCTTTTCCTGAAGCAATTTGACCAACAACGCCAATTATTTTAGAATCCATATATTTTTTTTATCCCCTCCACAATCTTTTCTCCCCAAAATAACATTGAAACTGTTCCAATAACTAGAAAAGGACCGAAGGCTATCTTACTTTTTAATTTTCTTTTTTTTAATAAAATTAGTCCTATTCCAAAAATTGCGCCCGTGATAAATGCTATATATAGAGCCAGGAAACCTGCTTGCCAACCCAATAAAAAGCCCATAATTGCCGCCAGATAAACATCACCCAAACCCATTGCGCGTTCTTTAGAAATAAAGTAGATCAGCCAAATCGGAAAGGCAACAACCAAACCGGATACAATCAGTGTAGGGGTCGGTTTTATACCGACCCAGACAAAATCGGATAAATGATAAAAAACAGAGAAAATAAATAAAGCCAACAAAATATAATCTGAAATCAAATGATATTTTAGGTCGGAAACGAAGATAACGATCAGGCATGAGAGGATAGATAATATAAGGACGGACCTTGTCAGCGAGTCAATATAAGGTCCGTCCTTAATGATCACAACAAAGATCAACCCCGTGATCACCTCAACTAACGGATACTGCCAGCTTAATTTTTTTCTACAACATCTCGTCCTTCCTCCTAAAATAAAAAATGATAATACTGGTAATAGATCATGCCAGGCAATTTTTTTTCCGCAAAAGTCACAATGCGATCGACCGTTGATTGATTCATCATGAGGTAATCGATCAATAAGTACATTTAAAAAGGAACCTATTGAGGCCCCAAATACAAAAATTGCCAAGTTATAAATTTGTTCCATTATTTTAAGTATAACAAGTCATAAATTAAACGTTGTTTTTTATTTATCCTATAATCCTTATAATCACAAGGCTTGATAAAGCCCGGCTAATATATTTACTTTTTATTTTTTTCTTGGAAATAAGCGTTTATTATTAATAAATTTTGATTTTCCGGAAATAGTTTTAAGCTTTTTTGTAAAAATTCCTCTGTTTTGTTTTTATCTTTTCCATGTGAAACTAATATTTTAGCTAAATTTTCATAAGCCAAATAATACAGACCATTATCAATTGATTTTTGATAATACTGGGCTGCTTTTTGAATATTTTTTTCCCGTTCGTAAATTGCTCCCAAGTTATTCCAGTTTGTCCACCAAAATGGCGCCAGTTTTGTCGATTTTATAAAATGAATTTTGGCATTTTTAAAGTCTCCAGCCCGAAAAAGCTCGACTCCCAAATTATTTTCGAGGTCAAAGGCGTCTTTTGATATTTTTACGTCTCGACTATACAAAGTTAGGCCGTTCTTCCAATCTAAAATCCTGATGAAACTTCTGACGGAAAAAACAATGATTATAATAATTAATAAAATAAAAATCGTTTTTGATTTTATTTGAGATTTAAAATTTATTTGTGATTTGTGATTTATTATTTGTAATTTACTCAACATTGTTCCAATCATCCCCAACAACCCAATCATTGGCAGATAAAACCAGCGGTCGGCCACTGTCATATCCAAAGGAAAAAGCTGAAGGTAGGGGGCAATTGAGATGATAAACCAGAGAAAAAAAAAGATAGACGACTTAAAAATTGATAGCAAGAAAAAACCAATAATTACAAGTAGCGGCCAGTAAAAATTATAAAAACTAAACGTTCGTATTACCCAATGCTGCATCACGGCTAAATTGACTGGATAAAAAAATAATTTTAAATAATGAAAAAGTAAAGCTGGAATCATCATCGTCCTTTGCCAGAAACTTAGCTGAACGATTGGAGCATTGTGATAAGGAGTAAAAAATACACCGCCGATCGCAAATCTCAAAATAGAGTATATCCCTATCGTTATCATAAAAAAAATTATATGCTCTAATAAATACTTTTTTTGATAAATAAACTTATAAATCAAAATTAGTAAAAAAAATAAAATTCCCGTCTCTTTTGAAAGTAGAGCCAAAAGCAAAAGAGAGTTTATAAGGATTATTTTTTTGAATTCAAATTTTCCCCTATCTTTGATAATCAGATACAAAGCTAAAAGACCAAAAAAAACATAGAAAATGTCTTGAACAGCGGAGATATAGGCGACTGTCTCGACGTTACCCGGATGAACAAGAAAAATCAGTGCAAGAAAAAAGGAGATACCTTCTTTAAAAAAATGATTAAATAAATAGTAAATTAATATCGCAGTTAAAATATGAAAGACTAACGGAAAAAAATGAAAGAAAAATGGATTAGGTCCAAAAATATTGTAAACAAAAGAAAAAAATGTCATCATTAACGGACGATAATAAGTACCTCCTGATAGTCCCGCTCCCCCATTATTAAAAGTACTTGATTGAAAGAGAATTGGAATATTTTTTATTGAATGGACAAAGACATTATTAACAATCTGCTCTTCATCATCCCAAACAAAACCATTAAATAAACCAAAACTGTAGATCATCAAGCCTAAAAAAACGATAATCCAGATTTTTTTCACAATATTTATTTGATATCAAGAATATTTTGGAAATCTTTTTCTTCAAACGGACCGATTATGGCAAAGTTAAGTTTATCTTTGGCAAAAATCTCTTTTGACAACTCAATTACTTCCTCTTTTGTAACTGATAGAATTTTTTGAATAATCTCATCCGGTGTCTCTATTTTATTTTCCAGTAATTTTTTATTTCCGAAAAAATGGGCAATATTAAAAGAGTCTTCCATTGAGAGCAGAAGTCTTCCTTTTAACATTTCTTTGGCCCGATTAATATCTTCTTCGGAAAATAATCCTTTAGTCATATTTTCGTGCTCGACCAATGTTGCAGCAACAGCTACTTTGACTTTTTCTACATCCTTGGCTATGCCGGCTTGGGTAACGATACTACCAGTTTCTAAATATTGCTCTGCACCTGTGCTAATATAATAGCAGAGCCCTTTTTTTTCTCTGACTTCCTGAAATAATTTTGAGGAGGCTCCCCCACCCAAAATTGTGATCAAAACACTAAGAATTCTACGTCTTTTATCATTAATCCCAAAGGTTGGAAATCCTAAGCAAAAATGGGCCTGCTCGGTTTTTTTATGGTGAACCAGTATTTGAGGCTTCGTCTGGCTCTTTGTAATTTTCTCGAACGTTGATTTTTCTCCTGATTTCCAATCGTTAAATTTATTTTCGATTATTTGTAGGGTCCGACCCTCCGGGAGGGTCGGACCCTGTAACCCTCCGGCAACAACAAGAACGGCGTTATTCGGATGATAAAGACTATTCATATAGTCAATAAAGGTATTTCTATCAAAAGAAGTGACTGTTTCTTTATTTCCAGCAATATCAAATCCAAGGGGACTTCCTTTATAAATCAAACCTTCAAATATTTCTCCAATCCGTCGTTGTGGCGTATCTTCGTACATATTTATTTCTTCAACGATGACACCTTTTTCCTTTTCAATTTCCTTGTTTTCAAACAACGAATTAAGTAAAATATCAGACAAAATATCTATTATTTTTGGAAAGTGATCTGTTGATGCTTTAATATAATAACCGGTGTAATCTTTTGAGGTGAAGGCATTCCAATGCCCGCCCATCCCTTCAATAATCTGGGAAATGATTTTTGGATTAGGATATTTTTTACTGCCTTTGTAGAACATGTGCTCTAAAAAGTGGGCAATCCCATTATTTTTTTCGTTTTCATAACGGCTCCCGGCACCAACTAAAAGCAAGGTTGTTAAGGTTGGAAAAGTCTTGGTATCAATAAAAATTACCTGCAGACCGTTTTTTAAGGTAAAAGTTTGTGGATGCATAGTTCAAAATTATACCATAGTTAAATTTTTACTTTTTTTGAATTTTTCCAAATAGACGAATAGAAAAATTTGAAGACAACTTAAAATGAGAGGAGAAAAACGTAAAGAATTTTCTGTACCAAAATAGATTGCGATGAACAAACAAACAGCCAGTGAAATGATTCTGCCAACATCCAAAAAAAATTCTGAGTCCAATAGATAACTAAATCTTTTTCTTTCTATTTGTCCTACTTCTAAATCAATGTTTTTCAAAATCGGAGGAATGGCCGTCAACCACAAAAAACTGATAATCAAACCATTTAAAAGCGAATAGATTACAACGGTAAATCTGTTGTAAGCCAAAGCAATCAGAAGAGATATCATTAAGGCTGATATTGCACTAACGATAAAATAGGTTCTATGATCTTTTGATTTAGATTTTCTGCCGTAATAATAAATAAAAATGGCTGAAATAACTGATGAAATGGCTGTGAGTGTCCCCAAAACTCCTTCGTTTCCAAGGACTGTTAAAATAAGCAAACCAGGAATAATATATGAAAGACCTTCTACCAGACCAATCCCTAAATGAAGGAACCTTTTTCGTGTCCAAATATATGAAGAATTAATAATAAAAAATTTCCCGACTGTAGGTGTGTCATGATCGTTTTTGAACACAGTTAAACCCGAAAAAATAATAAGAATAAATGCAATTACAATTAATAGTTGATATGATATTCCAAATACAATCAACCAACCAACCATGAAGGTAATGATAAATCCGATCAAGGTTGAAAATGAAAATAATAAACCGAAAAAATAACTTCTATCTTCATTGTTAGTTTCTTTTATTGTTAGATGGTTCCTATTGACCCAATACAATCCTGCTCCTATGCCTAGTAACATTCCCATATAAACAAATGCTAAAGGCGAATCATTTTTTAAAAATATTATTAGAACACTGCTTCCGGCAATAAGAAGTGTACCAATGAAATAAAGTGTTTTAATTTTTATGACTTTAAGTAAAACCCCGCCTAATAAAAAGGCAAATGGAGTAATAAGAAATTGACTGGCACGAAAAAAAATTAAAAATAAAATATTGTTGTTATTTTTCCAGATAAAGACACTGATAAATATTGAAATCATCGGATAAGCGGTTGAATAAAAGAAAAAGGATATTAAAAGCTGTTGAGCTTTTTTGGGAAGATTTTTGAAATGAGATAGTTCTGATTTAATAAAATTTAACATATCTTGTATTCCCTAATCCCTAACCGTCTAGTCCCTATTCCTCTACCCCAACAAAAATACTTGTTAGTAAAGCTAAGCCTATCCCCCCGCCAATTAATCTTTTTAATTCTTTCAAAAGATACTAATAATAAAGAAGCCATTATTAATAAAAACCCAAGCATTTTATTGGTTGTTATAGATTCGTTATAGAGAAATAAAGCAACAATAAAAGCTATGACTACCGAAATATTACTAACAATTGCAAAAAGCGATGCTTCAAGATATTTACTAGCATAAAACCTTAATCGTTCGTTTAAACCATAAAATAAACAGGCCAAAAAAAGATAAAAATAAGGAGAAAATCCTTTTGGTAAAGAAAAATTCTTATTGGCCCCTGTAGTAAAAAAAATAATAATCGCCATCAAGATGGCAATTGAATTAAAAACCACTGATAAAGCCCGCGGGTTTTTGCTTTTGACGGAAACTACTCTTGAAAGTAAAGTGAGAGAGGTAAAACTTAATGCCGATCCGAGTGATAAATATAGCCATGTCATAATTTGATATTGTATCAAATTTATAATTTTTAATAATTAAGTTATAATAAATTATGCTTTTTATAAAGAAAATTATTGATTATTTTATCTGGATAATATTTTTTTCATTCTTTTTGCTTGGTATTATTGTCTATATTTTAAATAATACTTATCCCGGAAATTATTTGTATCCTGTCAGACAAGATTAGAAATGTCCGCTTTTAAGTTGTTTCTTGTGTCATCCCCGTGAAGACGGGGATCCAGTCTATAATTACATTTTTAAAAAACAAATAAGGTGATTTTAGTCTGGATTCCCTCCTTCGAGGGAATGACAGATTTGATAAATTATCCCAACCTGTTTATTCAAAAGCGGACATTTCTATTCTTGCGAAGGCGGACATTTCTATTCTTGTGTAAGAAAATTATTTGTATCCTTTAAAATTAAATTTTGAAAACTTTTTCTTAAGCATAAAA
>ERZ1292625.2084-Hain-H41-01um-R1-2084-length-19897-cov-6_pt1 | contig 16268 bp, 16 predicted proteins | sample MGYA00564400_ERZ1292625 | MGnify/ENA primary metagenome ERZ1292625 (study PRJEB36523, sample SAMEA6512639) | groundwater metagenome | collected 2019-01-08 | study: AquaDiva: Metagenomics assemblies of 32 groundwater samples | reverse complement strand
AATCACCGTTCTGAAAATAAAAAGGGAAAGGATAACGAATCCGCAACGACTGGCCGATGAATATTTTCCTAAGGATTCAGAGTTTTTAAAAAAAATTGTGAAGCTCGAATCTGCGCTTAAGAAATCAAATGAAAAAATCTGGGATATGGGAGAAAAAATTCGTGAATTGGGAGACGCTGAAATTTTTAATCAAGAATTTAGTGAGGTTGCGCACGGCATACATATTTCAAACGATGTGCGAGCAGCGATTAAAAAAGAAATCAATATACTCCTCGGATCTTCAATCATCGAGGAAAAATCTTACAAACACTGGAAATAAGCTGGGGAACAATTCTTTATTTTAATGCATGAATCATAAAAACATTCTGCAAATTAAAGTCTGAACAATTCATCGATACTTACGCCCAATGCTTTTGCTACTTTCTCAATATTTTTAAGCGCGACATTTCGTTCTCCACGCTCAATACCTCCAATGTATGTACGGTCTAAACCCGCTTTGAAAGCGAAGGCGATTTGGGATGCAAACCCTTTTTGTATACGTAAACGCCTAATCCGCTTGCCGAAGCTTTTTAGGATTTCATCATTTTTCTTCACTTCTTAAGGGTAGAGCGTTTGATGCCTATAAGGCGACGGACTATGAGTATCATCTTTTTCATGCTATTTTGGTGTATGTGTAAAAGATACTTATAATCATCATGAAACAAAAAAGAAATAGCGTAAGTAAGTTTGAAAATATACGTCAGCGAATATTGATATATAAGACTTGGTATAAAATCGTCTTCCCATTCAATCGTTGGTTCAATGGGATACAGCAAATGCGCTTACGCAACGGTAAATCTATCTATGTTCGTAGCGTGCATCCGAAATGCCCGATGGATGTGAGCATCACCACTGATGTGCTCGGGCACAACGAATACGAGTTGAAACAGTTACAAGGGAGAGATATACACACTGTCGTAGATTTGGGCGCGAATATAGGGACATTTTCTATGGAAATGCATCGATTGTTCCCATCCGCAAAAATTGTGGCATATGAGCCGCATCCTGAAAATTGTTATATGTTCAGAATCAACGCGCCATACGCAACGCTAATAGAAAAGGCAATATCTGGAACGAAAGGCGTAGCCCGACTTGAAGATACGATGAACTCGGTCGGTCTTCGCTTGGTAGAAGAGGGTGGCATTGAGGTCGAAACAGAGACACTGGACAACGCACTCAAGAACATGAGTACAGTAGATATATTAAAAATAGACATTGAAGGTTCAGAATATGAAGTACTCGACAAGACATCTCCAAAGATATTCGAGAAAATAAGAACAATCATTATGGAAATACATCCTTTTGGTCTGGTGCCAAATCATGTAGCTTGGGCGGAAAATATGTTGTTGAAACATGGTTTCAAAATTTCCTGGATAATTGATGGAACCAGTGTCATCTATGGAGAGAAATGAAGATATTGAGGCGTTCACTGCGCAAAAGTAGCGTATTTATTTTCAAAATAGCCTTTCGAGTTCCGGTAATATTCCCAATCCATCGGCTCGTTTGTCGCGACTATATGCGGCATGTTGCCGAACCATGCGGCTAGATTACTGAAGATTGAATTTGAACCGATAACGACACTGCATTTTGAGAGCAGGAAAAGAGAAGCTATGTCGTTCCCGCGCCGCACATGTGTTGCGAAATCCCCCAAGGCGGCCTGGCCAACATCTTTGTCCGAAACGATAATAAGGACGACATCCTTGGCGTCCAATTTTTTCTCATGCAGATATTCGTCAATGATTCGGCGTACACGCGGCAGGGGGACAAGGAGCGGTTCGTCCTCAAATCCTTTGAAAGGCTGCTGTTGCAGATGTACGCCGATAAGCCGCTTCCCCTGAAGCGGAATGAGTGCGTCTTCAATTTCTTTAAGAATGCTTTCTCTTGGCATAAAGGTGGCAGTCAGAATGTCTCGATACCGCTCCAATCCAACCGGATTCCTAAAATGCCACCCAATAAAATAGGTAGTCTCACATGTGTTTACGCCGATAAGCTGTTTCGTGGGCGGGAGAGACATTGTTATACCTAAAGTCAGTCGTACGCATCGCGCATTTGCGCGGATGACATAACTTCCGTAGAAAGATAAGAGAGTTTTCCATACGCTCCTGAAAGCAGGAAATGAAGAGATCATCTTAGTAAAGGGAGATTCTTTTTTAGTAAGATTGAAGTACTGATGCCATTCGAAAAACGCCGGATTTTGTACAGGCACTCCGGTTTCTATGCCATACGCGTATATACTTAAATAATTCAACAGATGGTTAGCGAATTCGCGGCAATTAGGTTTTATGATGATGTATTTTTTCATAATGGGTTATGAGAGGATAATCCACGGTTTCTTTAAAAGAGGCGATTGTAATGCCGGGCTCTGTCTTGCGTATTGATGCTTATAGAGTTTTTGAGTATCATTTACATACGGCAGACAGTCAATGAGGACGATAAATGACGAGTCAACGACATGTATTTCGGCCGCGCGCTCTATGAGCGCGCAGCAATCAAAGACATTGTCTGTGAGTTCTTTGGTCGGCTCAATTATAGGAAGTGTTTGAGAGATGCGGGTGCGGTCAAGCGGAAAGCGGCTGTCGTCGTGTACAAATTGATACGGCTCGGATACGCCGGACTTTTTAAAAGTCGCGTCCTCTCTTTCTCTGTTCCTCTCGACGAAAAAACTATCCCATTTTTTCTCTAATGGGACGCCGAATGTTCCATATACCTGGCGTTCAAACCGGATGCCCGATTCTTCATCATATGCATCAACTGCCCGTATCTCGTCATAGCGGTTCTGCCCGAACCGGAACGCATTCAGGAACCGGAACCGATATCGCTCCGTATGCGAGTTGACGACATGGATGCGCAGATTCGTAAGGTCTCGGTACATGAATGAAACCGAAGGATAATTGCGTTTGAGGCAAAAAATACCAACCGTCTCGTATTTTTTGCAATATTCCCGGACAAGGCCGTTGCAGATTATTTCATCGCCCATCCCATGATGAAAATCGAGTAAGACACGGAGCTTTACTTTATCGGACTGGTTCATGGCGGACGCATACGACTTTACTTCCATAATTGTAGACCCGGACTGCAGGCTGATTTTTTTTTTGATAGCGGCCCGTTTGTCATTGAATATATATGCATTACGCGCCAGTTGTATAACCGTCTTGTCGAATTTTTTACGCGCTTCAAGCTCCCACTGCTCACCCACATTGTACCAAATAAGTTCATTCACGTCCTTTAATTCAAGATACAAATTTTGGTCTATCGGAAATTTTTCGGCGATAGCGCGCAGTTCAGAAAGCTCCTTGTGTACGTGGGCGAGTTTTTCAGCATCGCGTATACGCGCCGCCTTTATCTCCAGAATGGAGATTTTGTCATAGAGCTCGCCAAGGCCGACTGGGATGAGAACACTCATAGAGGCTAGTATAGTATAGTGGCTCTGATATGGAAATAAAAAAAGCACTCACCTTCCGCGCCTCTTCTATAGGAGACTGCCTAATGGGTAAGTATCTGCTGGAGAATATTCATGCACAATTTCCCTCAGCGAGGCTCGGCATCGTGGTGGGGAGCCGAGGATCTATGATACGCGACCTATTCGCGGCATATCCGTGGCTAGAGGTCATTGAGGCGAATCGTCGCTCTCCAAGTGCACTTTTCTCGCTATTGAAAAACTTTTATGGAAGCGATCTTGTAATCACGCAATATGCCGGCAAGCCGTGCGGACGTTTTTCATTTAGAAGCAAGCTGTTCGCTCGTGTACTCGCGAAGCGGGGGGGGCTCGTCGGCTTTGCTGATGCTTCATGGTGGAACAGTTTTCTATACGATAAAATTGTGCCATTCTACTCCGATACGGCTGTCGCGGAACATGATCGCACAGTCTTGCGCGCGACGGGAATATCTATACTGCTCCCATTCCCGACAATGCAATACATGGAAAACTATAAAATACTCTATAAGTTCGGTCTGGAAACTGGGAAATTTATTATAGTGCATCTTTTTGCGGGCAATGCGGCCCGCGGATTGCATCCGGACAAAAAACGCGAACTGCTAGTTGCGCTCGCTAAAAAACTTCCCGATACTTGTTTGGTAATAACCGGTGGTGCGAGCGACAGAGAAGAAGCTCTACGTGTGGCGGAGAGTCTGCCAGTAATGGTTGTTGCTGGAGATGCGACCCTGCAGGAAATGATGAATATCATAGCGCACAGTCGAATGGTGGTGAGTGTTGATACCGGTATGGCGCATATTGCAGCCCAACTAGTGAAGCCGCTCGTCGTCATGCGGACCTGCGTCGGGCGCGCGTGGTGGCTCCCAGGACAATACGACAATAGCGCGCTCATCACGATATTCTCGTGCGACGGCGTATGCGAGGAGAGGCACGTCAACAAGGCCTATCCCGCCTGCATGAATGCGATTGATATGGAGGAAGTTGCCGAAAAAGCGAGAACGATATGACAATACATTTTTATACCTTTAGCGACATCGTTGCCCCGTCGTCGAGGCAGCGGGCATTTTATATTGCGGATGAATTGAAAAAAAGGGGTTTTTCTACCGTCATTCATACACCGACTGTTCTTTCCATGTCCAGCACCCCGTGGCCTCGCAAAGCGCTGCTTATTCTGCAAATAATTCGTTCGCTTTTTTCCGTCAAAAGAGGCGACATCATATTCTTACAGCGCGCGGTCTACAACAAGTATTTTTTCGTCATCATGGTTGTCTATCTGAAGCTGTCCCGTCGAAAGATGGTCTTTGATTTTGATGACCCTATCTATACGCATACCCCATTTAAGACCAGAATCTTTACGAAAATGGCAGATGCCGTTATTGTCTGCACGCATGGACAGGCGGAGTGGGCGCGGCAGTTCAATGCCAATGTGCATATTGTGCATATTGCCATCAATCCTGTTCCGTACGAGAAATTCACAAAAGATTATTCAGCGCCGATTGGCACGCCGGTCATCGGCTGGCTCGGCACCGGTCCGGAACACACCCACAATTTCCCTGTGCTGGTAGCGGCGCTCCGGAGGCTTGCGGCGCGCAAAGAGACGCCGTTCGTCTTTGTTTTCATCGGCGCATTTGGCAATCAAAAGATATACGACCTCTTCCAGCAGATACCGGATCTCGATGTCCGCTTCATAGACAAGCTGGTCTACACGGAAAAAGAAAGCGCACCGAGAGAAATACAGAAATTTGATATTGGCGTCGTCCCGCATCAGACCGAAGGCGAGTGGAACAAAGCAAAAACGTCTATGAAAATATTGGAGTATATGGCGTGCGCCGTTCCCGGGGTGGTGAGTGCGTTCGGTGAAATGCCCCACATGGTGCAGGACGGCGTCAATGGATTTACGGCTGCATCCGAAGACGAGTGGGTAGAGAAACTCACGCTGCTTCTAAAGGACTGCGCGCTCCGTGAACGGCTCGGGCGGGCGGGGCAACAGACGGTGCGTGAACACTATTCGTTCGATGCGATAGTACCGAAGATAGTGCGTGCAATCCGTTCCCTAGAGGAAATTCCCGCAAAAAAAGTATGAAGACCGCACTATTTGTATCGCATAAACCAAAACAGTGCGGGGTCTACGAATTCGGCAAACAGGTATTCGAAGCCGTTTCGCACTCCACGAAATACAGGTTCGTAAAGGCAGAATGCGATTCACTCGCCGAGCTTCTGCAGGCTGTAGAAAAGAATCGTCCGGAGGTCATCATCTATAACTATCATCCCTCGGTTTTACCATGGGCGTGTACGCGGATTACTAAAGGTGTGTACCGAAATAATCTCGCCAGTATTAAAGTACTGCAGATAGGTATTATTCACGAGGTGACCCAGGAAGTTGCCGACACGGCAACGGCGTATCGCAATGCGTTTATCATAGGGCATTCGCACAAAAAATTAAACTCCCTCTTTGATTTTTATATCGCCGCCGACCCAACCTTACTGCTCGCGAATCCGCTGGTCTTCAAAACCGGAAGGCTAGTGCCTGAATATACTCCTCAAGCGCCGCCCCATGTCTTTACGGTGGGGAGCTTCGGATTCGCAACGCCCAAGAAGGGGTTTGAAAGAATCGTGCAGAGAGTGCAGGAAGAATTTGACGAGGCAGTTATCAGGCTGAATATGCCCCCAGCCGACTTCGGGGACAAGGACGGCGTTCGCGCGAGGGCTATCGCGGAACAATGTCGGAAGAGCCTGTATAAAAAAGGCGTTCGGTTGGAAATCTCCCACGATTTTTTTAATGAAAAACAGCTTCTCGATTTTCTCGCCGGTAACAGCATGAATGTCTTTATGTACGAGGATACCGGCGGACGCGGTATTTCGAGCGCCGTGGACAATGCTCTTGCCGTTAAAAGGCCAGTGGCGGTAACGAGATGTCCTATGTTCAGGCATATATTGTCCGCACGACCGAGCGTGTGCGTCGGCGATTCCTCTTTGAAGGCGATATTCAATAACGGTTTCGCGCCCCTGCAGAAGCTCGCCGCCAGCTGGGACAAGGCGCATCTGGTGTGGGACTACGAACGGATTCTGGACAGAGTATTTGGAAGCTCGGCACATCCCGCAAAAAAAGAGGCCAGAGCTATACAGAAATTGAAATATATATACCACAAAGTATTCACACTTCCAGCTCGCTCGTTCACATGGCTTCGGAACACAACGGCCGTCACAGAAGACGACTTAAGCGCTACCGTCGTCGCCGACTATGTGCCGGTGGCTCTTCCAGCAGGCGTGGGGCTGAATCGGATACTAGACGATGAAGCACGAATGCTCTACGAACCGGTTGTGCAAAAACTCTTTGCGTGCGCCCCACTGACAATGTCTAAGAAACTGGCTCGTGCCAATGTACAGCAGGCATTTGTGTTCGATACGGTCTACCGGTTGCTCAAAGAATTTAAGAAACCTCGATTACTCTGTGTCGGAAGTTATGAAGACACCGCTTCTATGACCCTGCAGAAGATGGGATACGAAGTGGAAGAGATTGACCCGATGATTAACTTTTCTCTGCAGGAATTTTATACCAGGCCCTCTACGATAAAAAATTCCTATACTATCGTATTTTCAACATCGGTCATTGAGCACGATCCTGACGATGCTTCATTTATGAGATGTGTCGCCGGCCTGCTCGCCCCGGGTGGCTACGCGGTCATCACGTGCGACTATCAAGACGGATGGAAGCTCGGAGACCCCAAACCATCCGTGGACTCTCGTTTATATACAAAGGACGACCTTGAGAAAAGACTGCTCTCGTACGCGCCCGATTGCGAGCTCGCCGATGCGCCGAAATGGGATTGCCCACATCCTGATTTTCTGTACCAAGGGAAGTACCAGTATGCGTTTGCCAGCTTTGTCATTCAAAAGAAAAATGGTACAAGTGATTAATTCACTATGAACACCGACGACAAGAAGACAGTACACATGCGGAGCGATTGCCGCCTCTGCGGGAGTACCGACCTAGTCGAGGTTTTTTCCTTTGGGAAAACGCCGATGGCAAATGCATATGTGGCGAAGAAACACATCAAGAAGTCCGAACTCCATGCGCCGCTCACTGTCAACTTCTGTAGAAAGTGCAAATTGGTGCAACTGCGCGATGTCGTAGATCCTAAGGTCTTGTTCAGTAACTATTTGTATGTCTCTGGCACATCTCCAGTCTTTGTCGCTCATTTTGCCGAGTACGCGAAGAGCATTGCGAAGCGTTTTGGTCTCACGGAGAAATCGCTCGTTGTCGATGTAGGGAGCAACGACGGAGTATTGCTCTCGCACTTCAAGAAGTTAGGTATGCAGATACTCGGCATCGATCCGGCGCGAAACATTGCGCGAGAGGCGACAAAAAACGGTATTTTGACTATTGCGAAATTCTTTACGCCCGGGACGGCGCGGGAAATCGCATCGGAATACGGCAAAGCGTCGGTTATTACGGCGAATAACGCGTTCGCGCACACCGATGATGTCGTCGGATTCGTAGAATCGGTGAAGGAGCTTTTATTGCCCGGCGGAGTCTTTATCTTTGAAAATCAGTATCTTAAAGATCTCATTGAGAAAAATCTCTTCGACATGGTCTATCACGAACACCTCTGCTACTACCATCTCACACCGCTGGTGCCTTTTTTCAAACGGCTCGGACTGCGCGTGTTCGATGTCGAACGGGTGTCGACGCACGGGGGTTCGATCCGTGTGTCTGTGGGGTGGGACAAAGGCCCGCACAAAACTTCTAAAAATGTTCAGTGTATGGTTGATGCCGAGTCAACGCTAAATAGAGTGCCAATGTACCGTGCATTCGCAAAGCGCATCACGCAGGCAGGTGAAAAGCTACGGGCGCTCCTCGCCAACCTTCAACAGCATGGCAAACGCATTGTCGGCTACGGAGCGCCGGCGAAGGCCACAACGCTCTGTTATGCACTCGGTATTGATGGAAAGACACTTGAATATATCGTCGACGACTCTCCGCTTAAACAGGGACTCTATATGCCCGGCACGCACATCCCCATCAAAGCGCCGGACACCTTGTACACCGACAAGCCGGACTATTGTCTCATTCTCGCGTGGAATTTCGCGGATTCAATCGTCAAAAATCATCAGCAATTTATAAAAAATGGAGGCGTTTTTATCGTACCAGTCCCTGAATCGCGCATCCTTTCGTAAGTTTGTGACGTTATATCCGGTATGATACGCTCTGTGCACGTATGAAAAAACGGAAGAAAGTGCTTGTTTTCGGCGCAAACGGTTTCATCGGCCAGCACCTCGTCCAGGGCATGCTGGAGACGAAAGATTGGTATGTCATAGCGAATGATCTTGCGGACAACAATATCAGAAAATTCCGCGGCAATCCGCGGTTTGAGTTCCACAAAGGCACCATTTTTAACACCGCGCTTATGAGGAAGTTGGTGTCGCGCGCAGACACCGTCGTCCCGCTCGCCGGCATCGCGACCCCGAAAACCTATATTCTTGATCCACTACGTGTGTTCGAAGTTGACTTCGAAGCAAACCTCGCCATCGTGCGCATGTGCGTAAAAGCGAAGAAAAGAGTGATATGGCCGTCGACGTCTGAAGTATATGGCATGAACACGGACCACGAGTTTCATCCTGAAGAATCGAATCTCGTAACAGGACCAATCAATAAAATGCGATGGATTTATTCAACGAGCAAGCAGATGATGGACCGGGTCGTATTCGCCTACGGACGCGACAAAGGATTCCAGTTCACCATCTTTCGCCCATTTAACTGGATCGGCTACGGGCAGGACAATATCCATGATACGAAAGGAAATTCGCGCCTTATCACGCAATTTGCCGGCAACATTTTGCGCGGAGCGCATCTAGAACTCGTTGACGGCGGAAGCAACCGACGCTCGTTTACGTACATTGATGATTGTATTGACGCCCTGATAAAAATCATTGAGAACAAAAAGGGCATTGCTTCCGGCAAGATATATAACATAGGCAACCCGAAAAACAATCATTCCATTAGGGAAGTGGCCGAGATGATGCTTAAGCTCGCTCCGTCATACCCGCATTTCCGAGACCGTATACGGGATGTAAAAATTGTCGACATCACTTCCGGCAAACATTACGGCGAAGGATATCAAGATATGATTAATCGGACGCCCTATATACGCAATACGAAACGCGACTTGAGATGGAACCCGAAGACGGATTTGCGCCAAGCGCTGAAAAAAATTTTCGCCGCGTATGTTGACGAGTTGAATCAGGGAAATAAACGCTAAATGAAAGATATACTCATAACCGGTGGGGAAGGTGCACTCGGATCCTATTGTAACTTTGGCACACAACTGAGCCGGAGCGACCTTGATATAACGGATTTCAATGCCGTGATGAAAGTATGCGCAGATAAAAGACCGAAGGTTATCGTACATTGTGCGGCTCTGACCGATCTTTCGTTTTGTGAACAAAATCCCGACAAGGCGTATCTCGTGAATGCGGCCGGCACGTATCATGTCGCTCTAGGCGCGCGCAGTGTCGGCGCGAAGCTCGTATACATTTCTACATCGGATGTGTTTGACGGAACGAAGCAGGAGCCCTATGTGCCGGAAGATACACCGAACCCAACCACGGTGTACGGCCATTCAAAGCACCTAAGCGAGCTTGCAGTGCAGGTCGTGCTCGATGACTACATTATTATGCGGATATCGTGGATGTTCGGCGGAGGTCGCGAAAGAGATAATAAATTTGTGGGGAAATTGCTTCGACAGGGCGCCGTGCCCGAAATACGCGCGACAACCGATAAAAAGGCGTCGCCGTCATGGGCAAAAGATATTGCACAAGCCGTGCGCAGGCTCATCACGGAAGACAAGCGGGGCATCTATCATGTGGGCGGCGGTACCGCGACGAAATATGACATGGCACGGGAGCTCGTTTCTATAATGGGATGGGATACGAAAGTCACAAAAGCCGCCTCATCGGAATTTCCCTCCGCATATGGTATCGGAGAAAATGAGAGTATGCCGCTGTCGCCGTTCGTACGGCCGTGGCGGGAGGCATTGCGCGACTATATAGAAACAGAATGGAAAATTGACGGCAGAAAATAGCGGCGAGGACGCACGCCCGCCTTCACAAAATGACCCCAATGAGATTGAGTAATCGATAGTCCTCGAGGATTTGTTGTTCATAGTTTCGAAGTCTTTCTACATACCGCGACGCCAGCTCTTTGCCTTTTTGGGTATACATGAGTTCCGGGTATTCGGAAGTCATTATTTTGAGGCCATCCATAACGCTCTTCGGTGCATGATACGTGCTTGCGGGATTTATCTTTTCCAGATGCGCGAGTTCTACTGTTGGAATATCAAATCGGAACTGACCGGCTCTGATAAACACCGTTGCCTGCATGTTGATGAGCTTATCGGCATCCTGCAGGACTTCTTGTGTAGGGCATCGGTGCGTAGGCGACTTTTCATCATGTTCAAATACCGCAAGATAGATATCTTCGATTTCCTTGTCGCTGAAGAAATGTGCAGGAAGAAGGTCCAGATACTTGCGTAATTGTATTGCGTACTCGTTTGCCTCTACCAAACGGTCAGTGGAGTGAATGAGTGCAGCCACCCACCCACTGTCAGCGATCCGCCGAGTCGGTGCGATGAGTGCGGCCATTTGTGCTACTGCTACATCATGATCGAGACCATGGCCGCGGTGCTGATGTGGCGATGTCTCATGCATATTCTTCACTGCGTCGTACAAAGCGGCGAATTTTTTTCTGTAGGAATCGAATGATTCAATAGCTATTCCTACTTTCATATAAAGAATATGAGTACTTTTTTCATATCATTTTATTATATATTGGTTTAATTTGGATACACTACCGATGTGCCTTGACCCTCAAATTCAATCTCGAGGGTGTCTTTTCCGAATTCTTTCAGTATTTTTTTCTTTGCGGCGGGATTGCAGATTACCATAAGGAAACCGCAGCCGCCGCTTCCGAGAAGCTTTGCTCCGTAGGCGCCCATATTCATGACCTTGTCGACCATCTTGTCTATCTTTTTTGTTGATATAAGAGGTGATATCTTACGCTTTTCTTCCCATGTCTCAAGTAATAGCTTACCAATTTCTTCTATATCTTCTCTTAAAAATGCTTTATGTGCTTTTCGCGCGAGCTCGAGCATCTTTCTTTTGTCTTTATTTTCATGCGACTTCGCGATCTCATCTTGATTTCTCTGGCTATTGGTATATATGAGAATGATAGAGTCCTGAAACTTTTTTTTGAATCTATCGGAGACGGGCAGCGGCTTTACCGTGAAGTTTCCCTTCCGGTCGATCTCAACGGTATTGAATCCTCCGTATGCGGCGAGTATTTGGTCCTGTATACCGCCACTGTCTTTCAGGATGTTCCGTTCTATATGAATAGCGGTCTTTGCAATATCTTTTTTGTTGACAGGTTCGTTTTTTAATTTCTTCATGAGATGCACCATACCGGCGCAGAATGACGATGATCCTCCCAAGCCCGTTCGCGAGGGGACATCGGCTGAAGAATGGAAATCAATGTGGTCGCGTACATCGTGATATTTCAACACCTCCCTGATGAGCGGGTTTTGGATATCTTCAGCCGAAGAGACCACTTCTAATTTTGAATAGCCGATAAAATGCTTTTTCGGCAGTATCTTTGGCCGGTATCGCGCGGATAGCCAGATATATTTGTTTATGGTGGCCGCTATGATAAAAGAGCCATGTTCTTTATAGAAAGATTCATAGTCGGTAGACCCGCCAAAAAAAGATACCCGCAGAGGGGATTTTACTATAATCACGGTACCATACTAACACAATCATCTGGAAACTTTTCCCCGCTTCATGCTAGTATCTCCCAGTATGGAACGCGTTCCACAAGTCTCCATCATCATTTCCAATTACAATTCCTCCGACCTCATCAACGAGGCGCTCAAGTCCCTGGTATCAACGGCGGGCGACGTGCCGTTTGAGGCCATCCTCATCGACGATATGTCCACTGACGGGGGTTTCGCGCTCGTAGACGAGAAATATAAGCACGACCCGCGCCTCACCTTCGTGCAGTGTGAAAAGCACATCGGTTTTTCTGCGCTCAATCTCGTGCTCAACCGCACGCGCGGCGCGTACCTAATGACGATGGATACTGATGCGCAGGTCTGGCCCGGAGCGTTGCAGGCCCTCGTGACGTTTATGGATACAACTCCAGAAGCAGGTGGAGCAACGGCGAGCCTGTTCTATCCCGATGGTTCCCCGCAGAATTACCACCGCCGTCTCATGACGCCGATGCGTTCTTTTTTTACGACGGTGCTGGGGCGATTTATTGATAAATACTTTCTCGGATTGCGCAATTACAAATCCTATCATTATGACGACCTCGATACGACCCGTGTCTTTGAAATAGAGCAGCCGCCGACCGCGTTTTTCATATTCCGTCGAGCGGCACTTGGTTCTTTTATCGTGGATCCGGATTTTAATCAGGTATTTCTTGATGTGGACCTGTGCCGCCGTATCTATGACCGCGGGTATAAGATTTATCTGGTTCCGGATGCGAAAGTCACTCACATCAAGTCCGTGGCCGCCAACAAAAAACCTAATATGTGGCGGGACCGCCAGTATTACAAAGACCAACTTATTTATTTTAGGAAACACCATCCTGCCGCTATGCCGCTTATGTCAGTCGTGCTGTGGATTGATCGCATGATGCGCAGTCTACTCATACGCACGATTGGCCGCGCTCCCATGCGGTAACATTCCCGTTGCGGCATAGGTTGAATATATACACATGAGGGCCGCCATTATTTTATATGAGCTGAATCAGCTCGCGTCGCTCGACGCGCTTATCGCGAGATATGGCGGGGAAGGCGAAGCGCCGCAGATTGTCTCGCTGGACGCGGAGATAGACTTCGCGCTTGAGAAACGCGGCACCCCCTTTATTTCAGGGAAGACGCTCCAGGATCGTACGACGCCCGCGGCCTATGTGCGGGCGGATGAGATTACTCGCGCGCTCTATGACAACGAGAGGATGTCTTTTCTGCGATATCGGAACGTATCGCTTCTCGATTCCCTGCGTTTTTCAACCCAAATATATGTCGGGCGTCTTCTTCATTACATTGATGTTATTGAGCGGTTTGCAGAAAGCGTCCCGGACCTGAAGCATCTGGCAGTGCCGATCTCCGTTGTGCCGGTGTCAAAAACGAGCGACCCGCTCGCGGTCGAGGAATCGAAAATTGTATATGAAGCCGCGCGCCTGGTGGCCGAGCGGAGGAAAATTGATTGCGAACCATACGATATGCGTTCGGCTACGCTACAGGTCAAGAATCGCTGGCAAGGGTTGGCATTCGCCCTCAAGCGGACGCTGTTTGGAACAGCACTTTCGCTTCTGAATGCGCTCATGGCTCTGCGCCCGCGCCGCCCCCTGCGCATACTCGCAAGCGACTATTGGCGCAGTCTGGCGCCCATACTGCGACAATTGCCCGAAGCGGAACTTGTATTGCTGGATCGCAGTCAAGTGTTGCAGGCGAGTTTCGCCAATATCTGGCGCCACAAGGTGCGATTCATGCATATTGAACAATTCGTCCCATTGAAAGGGAGTCGTCGAGCGCGCCTATACGCAAAGGAATGCGAGGAGAAATGGATGGCAGTGTGCAAAGACATGCTCGCGTCTCTTGACCTCTCGTTTCGCGACATACCTCTTGCGGACACTATGGAACGAATATTGACCCACCTCGTTACCACGATGGTGCCCGATGTTATTCGCGATATTGAAGGCGCCTACGCGATGTACGAACGCCTTTCTCCGAATGCCGTCCTTCTGCGCGCAAGCGCAAGCCGACAGCGGCACTTTTCCGTCCTGCCACTCGTCGCGCGGGAAGTCGGCATACCGGCGCTTGAAGTCCAGCACGGCGGCGAATATCTCGGCCCCGGTTCCGGCACGCGTCGGCACGCCGCCTACTACTTCGCGACATATGGGCCGCTCGTCTGCGACGAGTTCCGAGCGCTCGGCTACGAGGAGGAGCGGCTCCTGCCGGTCGGCTCTCCGCGGTTCGATGCGTATGTGCAAGATGCACAAAAAGCTTCCGTTCATAAGAAAGGGGCCAGTCTCACCATTTTGAGCAACACGCCCACGATGGATATCAGCGAGCGTTACGGCACCTATTCAATTGAGGAGTATTTCAAGACGTTGGGCGATGCGACCCGAGAAATATTAAACGCCCGCCTCCTTGTCGCATCACGCTCGACCACCGTCCGCGCCGCGTTCCTCGAAGAAGCGCGGGCTCGCGGGCTCGTGGGCGTTGACTACGAAAGCGTCGGGACGACGCCGCTCCCCAAGCTTTTCGTCCAAACGGATATTTTCGTTTGCAGTTATTCAACCGTCGTCTATGAAGCGTTGTTGTACCGGCTACCGGTCATTCTCGCGGCATTTGCCCCGACGGAGAAAATGATGGCCGATTTCCACTTCGGGCACTTTGAAAAAGCCGGCGCGCTCCTCATCGCGCATTCTCCGGAAGAACTCTCCACTATGTTGCAGAAACTGTCCGCCGACCCCGAAGCTCGCGCGCGCATGAGCTCCGCCGCCGAAGCATTTATGAAGGAACAATTCTCGTTTGACGGACACGCGTCTGAACGAATCGCCGCACTGATCAGGAACTGGAAGAAAGGGGGCGATTCAAGATCCTAAGAAGTTTATTCTCGGTGACATTCCAGTCCTCTTCAGTATTGATATCGGTATTAAAGATTTCATCCATCAGGTAGAGTTCCACTTTTTCTCCCCACAGTGTCGGCGGGTCAGAGCGCAAATTCTCAGGTCGTATAACGAAACAAATATCATTGCGGATAAAACAAGGTGGAAGTTCCTGGCTTCGTGTTGGCATGTCTTTCAGTTTGCCTCCTGTGCCGGTCACGACGTTGCCGTCAGCGTCGCGCATGAACATCCAATAAGGATGATTTGTCGCGGTTGCCGGAGAAACGGCGGACACGCAGTGCGCGCCGCTTTTCTCGAAAAGCGATATAGCTTCATCGAGATGATGCGGCAGACGAAGGGGGTTTGTCGTTTGAAGCAAAACAAGCGCATCGGGGACATACTCTTCGTTCTTTTCAAGCCACTCTGCGGCGTAACGCATGAGCCGTTCGATGCTACCGCCTTTTGCCGAAATCTCAGGCGGCTCGAGATACGGAACTTCCGCACCTGCCTCCCGCGCCATATTAGCAAGTTCTTCGTCTGGGGTGCTTACGAGAATTCTGTTTATTTTGCCGCTTTTTTTAGCCGTCTCTATCGCCCAGACCAGAAGCGGTTTCCCAAGCATTGGGCGTAGGTTTTTTCCTGGTAGGCGCACCGAATTTGCCTTTGCTGGAATTATAGCGACGACATTCATATGTGGATGATAACCGAAGAGTACGCTTTTTAGTTCCATTTGTCTCGTGCGGTAACGTATTGTGTGGATTCCTAGTTTAAGTTATGATGAGCCCGATGCAGATGAATCTCCTAGGCAGCACCGGCCTTCGTGTGTCGCGTCTTGGATTGGGCACGGCCGAGATAGGTTTCGCGTACGGGCTCGGGTCTCCCGTATTGCCTGACGAAGACGACGCACTCGCGCTTCTTCGCACGACAGTTGATCTTGGCGTCACATTTTTTGATACGGCGAATTATTATGGACTCGCTGAGGAGCGCATTGGGAAGTCGGGTATTCTCAAAAACCCTGACGTAATGGTTTGCACCAAATGCGCGCAATTTCTGGAAAAGGGAGAGTACTTCAAACCGGCGGAATTGGAACGGAAAATCCGCGAGCAAGTAGAAAGCAGTTTGCAACAC
>ERZ1292625.2604-Hain-H41-01um-R1-2604-length-16269-cov-5_pt1 | contig 16269 bp, 31 predicted proteins | sample MGYA00564400_ERZ1292625 | MGnify/ENA primary metagenome ERZ1292625 (study PRJEB36523, sample SAMEA6512639) | groundwater metagenome | collected 2019-01-08 | study: AquaDiva: Metagenomics assemblies of 32 groundwater samples | reverse complement strand
ATACCTGGTCTCAATCGCCAGACGCAGGGCCTGGTCGTCGGCCATAATGTAGCCCCTCATATCAGCCGGGTTACCGGGTGCGGGTAGTCGGCGCTTTCGCGGGCGTCGGTATCAAACCGATCCTCCCCGCAATCGGACCGCCAGAGGTGCTCGACGTGGTAGCCCTCCAGGCCGTCGTCGTCAAAGTTGCCGTCATACTCCCGAGCCCCCTCGGCCATCTGCTCAAGGGTCAGGTGGCCCTTGCCCCACCAGCAGCCGGCAACGTCGTCGTCATACCAGATGTCTGGGTGGGCGGTGTCAGTGATCGTGTCCATCTGTTCGACTCCTGTTCGTACTTTTTCTCGTATTAAATTCCGGCAGCAGTTTCCCGTCGCCGCAGTGGTCGTAATACTCCAGGACAACGCCCTCCTCGGTGCTGCCGACAACATCAAGGATTCCATAGCCGTCGATGAAGCATCCCCGGGCATCTCTGGTCAGCAGGGACGAATCAAAATCAATATGCGGTATCACTAGGTGGGCTCGGGGGATCTTGGACCAGTCGATGTCCTGGTAGATATCAAGCGCCAGACCGCGCGGGAAGTAGTCCCCATCGGTGCCGTCGTCCCACTTGACGCATACGAGCCCAGGCGAAAGCCCTGGACCACGCCGGCCAGCGTCGATCGCTTCTGGCGCACACGGTCCCCAAATTTGAGATCGGTCAGGCACCTTGGCCACCCTGCGCACATCGAGTTAGCAGGGCGACGGCCTCTTCCCCGTGCTCAGCGGCCCAGCGTTTGACCGCCAGGGGCACCTGCAATTTGAGGCAGACCGACCGGCCAGAGGTGGTCTTGGGGCGCCCACCCTGGGGCCGAACGCGCAGCGAAATGCCCTCGGCACTCGCGAACTGGTGGACGGCCTGCCTGGTTACGCTCAGGCGCTCAGCGATTTCAGAGGCCGAGAGGCCCTCTTCAATGAGCCGGGTGGCTTCCGTCTTGTCTATCAAGTTACGCATCTTCTGGCTCCTCTCGTTTACGGTTTCGCTCAATTTCTGCCCGGATTAAATTCTAGCCGTCCTTTTCCCGGCAGTCAGGCGCTTTCACCCGTGCGCCACGGGGGCAATTTAGAGTTCGGTCGCCGGCTGTCCACCAGGGATCCGCCGGAGACTTAGCGGGGGAGGCCCCCTCGAGGGGGACGGTAGTCCGCTGGCTCACCCAAGAGCCAAAAGTTTGCGAAAGCTAAATTCCGTCGTCCCACTGGACGAAGGTCGCTTGCTGTTCCTTGGTTGGCCCTGGAGAGCGCCCGCCTCGACGGCCGCAGTATTCGCAGTAAGCGTTGCCGCACATGTTGCAAAAGCGAATGTCCGGCTTGGTGTCAGAGCCGCCCGGTCCCGCGGGTTCCTCGGCTTTGTCAGGAGTGTCGGACTTCAGTAGTTTTGATACTGCCAACGCGGGACCGGGCTTCTCCAACTCTAAATCTAGGCGCTTCTTGTCTTCGGCTACCAAGCGCTCGATGTAGCCGGGCCCCTGGGATTTCGCAAATTTGTATAGGTCGGCCGCCAGCACGATGCAAATCTGCTGCTTCCGTCCTTTCAGCGAACCCTTAGGCCGCCCTGCACCGGCTCTTTTTCCACCTGCCACCCGGGCATGTTTTTCCGAAGGCCGGCGCCTCCTGGTCAAAATACTCACCCAGATAAAATACCATTGGTATAATTCAAAAGTCAAGATGAATTTATGCAATTGCATTTTATCTAAAATACAACAACGAGGGCGAAAATCCGGAAGGAGCACACACGATGCCAGCACTTGAGATTTGCGCGGCTATCCTTACTGGGTGCGCCACCCTGGCGACGTCGCTAAAGCTCGGAGAGTCCATCCAGCGGGCGCTCGAAAACCGAAAGCAAGAACTGGAAAACGAAAAGCAAGAACTGGTCAACGACGACGCCGAGGGCGGCCGACTGGCTGCTGTTGTCGATCAATTGATGGCCCGCCTCACCCGGGTGGAGGCCACGTCCACGGAACAGGCGGCTACGATTGATCGCCTGCAAGAATTGCTGGCCAAAGAGAGCAAGAAAAACCTGAGCTTATCGCTCAAAATCGAGAGTCTTGAGCGCCAACTGGCAGCCATTCAGGAAGAAAAAGAGCGCGCGGTGGCCTTGCTCAAAATCAGGGCAGCCGAGGTGGAGATTGAGCGCAACGACCTCGTAAGCGACCTGGCCAAGGCCAACGCGTCGCTCACGTCCAGCCGCATTGATTGCGAGCGCCTGACGGCCGAGCTGGCTGCCATGACTGAATCGCAGGCGGCGCTACTTTCCAAACTTGAGACTTACGAAAATGCGTTCCACCCCAAGCAAAGCTAAGAAAGAAGGCAAACCATGTCAGTAAAACTCCTGTGTCTATCCCCCTCTGTCACCGGCGACGGCCAGACCTTTACCGCCAAACCCGGCGACGGAATCGTCTCCTACCTGATCTCCCCCTTTGAGGAAGCGGCCGGGCATGCAACCATTCGTGAAATGGAAGCGGTCGGCAACGGCAAGTCTCCTCTGGCCGACCTGGCCGGGCCCTATGCCCACCTGGCCGAGTTACTGATCGAGGCGCTCAAGGACAAGCAAATCACCGCCGACGAGGCCACCGGCATGGGACTGGAGCTGGCTCACGTCACCGGCGCGAAAGACAAGGTCTTTGACCTGGTCGGTGGGCTGATCAGCAAGCTGACCGGCAAAAAGAAGTAAGTCGTGAGCATCGAGGGGGCTTGGCCTATCCTGCTGTTCGTGCTCGCGTGTCTGGCAGGGGCCGCCCTGTTGGATGCGCGCTGGCCACGACCACACGTTCCACCCGAGCCAAGCTTTCTCGATCTCATGGCGGCTACTCCGACTCAAGAGCCGACCAAGTGGGTCTGGGTCGAATCTGGCCCAGAGTCTGAGTCAGGCCCGGCCCTGGACCAGCAAAGCACGGCACTGCTGGGCGAGGGCCTGTGTCCGCGATGCTACCGGGACAGGGGGGCGTGTGCCGTCATCGACAGTACTCGCCTGTCCTGGTCCTGCACCGTCTGCGGCCAGGGGTATCAATTACGAGCGGAGAGCGCGCTATGACAACAGAGAGGCACATCATGCATTACCTGGTGATGACAGACGCGGACCATCCGGACGAAAAGCACGGCGACCGACGCGCAGCCGACCGGGCCGCCAAAAAGATTTCCATCAAGTTGGGCGGGGCGCTGGTTCGCGTTTACAGGGCCCGACTTACTCAGGTGGCTAAATTTGGCCAGGAAGACACAGGTTGCGAAGAATGAGCCACGAGAATACCGAGCCTCCAGTATCAGTCTGGAACTACGCCGGGACCCCCTTTCACGTCAAGGTTGCGCGGGACCCTGACGGAGATATCAGGGTCGAGGTGCACGGGGAGAAGCATTGCTCAGGCGGAGACAATAGGCTCCTGCAGTCGGGCGAGGCCTGGAGATTTGGAGGGTCCGAAGAATGAGCCAGACTTCCCCCACCCCTGCCGGCGCACTCGCCCCCGGTAAGCTCGCCGACTTTTTCAGATATTACGATGGCGGCAACGCCCACCACCGCCTGGCCGTGGCCATCTTGGAGAAGGCGCTGCCCGCTCCCCTGTTTACGCAAGCCTCCCAGTGGGTGGTGGAGTATCGCAAGGGCCGGTCCGCACCGACTGGTGAGGTAAAGCTTCCCGTCGAGTATCTGCGTCAGGGCGATTCTGCTGTTCCCGGTCAGGGCCCGCGGATGTGCTTTTCCTCCAGCAACGCCATGCTGGTGAATTGGCTCAAGCCCAACGCCCTGGGTGCCTCCGGCCAGAAAGACGACCAGTATCTGCAGCGCGTCTTCGTTTACGGCGACACCACCGATGCCGCCGCCCAGCTTCGCGCCCTGCGTCACTTCGGACTGGATGCCACCTTCAAAAGCAACATGGACTGGGACGACGTTGACGCGCAGCTGGCGCGGCGCGTGCCGGTGCCCATCGGCATCCTCCACCACGGAACGGCCGATCATCCGACCGGGGGCGGACACTGGATCTTGGTGATCGGGCGGTCTGCAGATGGGAAGTCGTATCTCGTGCATGACCCGGCCGGCGAACTCGACCTGGTGCACGGCGGCCACGGGCTGGGCAAGTCCGGCAAGAGCGTCTGGTATTCACGTGCCAACTTGGGCCGGCGCTGGATGGTGGACGGGCCGGCCACCGGGTGGGGGATTTGGGTCAGTGCCTCGTGATCGGGAAACGAATCTATCACCCCGAGGGCCCCGAGCCCAGGCCGCGCAACGTGGAGTTGGCGCCTGGCGAATACTGCTACCTGCCCCGCTACAATCTCTGGCTGGCCTGCTCTCCCAACGGCCATATGTGCACGTTGGGCCAGGGCCACCCGCCGGACGTCAAGGGCTCGACCCACGACATTATCGAGCACGCAGACGGCTCGATCACCGTGTCTCCGTCCATCCTGATCAGCAACGCTGAATGCGAGCTATGGCACGGCTACCTGCAGGCCGGCGTTTGGAGGTCGTGCTGAATGCCTCGTAAGCACGGCACGACCCGGCAACGCTGCCAGAACCGACGCAATCGCGATCGGCAACAGAGCCGCCCTGAGCAATGCCCGCCTGACCGTAAACCCGAACCACCTGGCCCAGACCCGCGAGACGTGGCGGCAGGGTGGAGCAAGAGCGAGTAGAAGCACCCCCACATACCAGGAATCGACCCCCGAGCAGCAATGCCCGGGGGTCGATTTTCGTTTCAGTTGAGGTAGATGGTTAGCAGGTTGGTTCCGTCGGGTAGGGCGAGCACGACCTGGCAGATCGGGATGGGTTTGCGTGGGTTCATGGTGTCCTCCTGTGCGTGATAGCCCAGGATGGCAGGCTCGTTTCTACGCAAGTACTACGGCTGCTGCTCGGTGTTGCCGTTCCTTTGCCTGGTTATGTCCAGCCTGGGCACGCCATATTGCTCCAGCAGCTTTGCCCACGCTTCAATAAGCGGTCCATTCCGGTCGATGCGTCCCTGGACCTGAGCCAAATGCTCCGCCGACCCAAGCGGAGCAGTCCCTGGTAATCTGGGGCGTGGATACCGAATGCAATGGTCCATGTAGTCCTTGCAGAGCCAAAACTGCACGCTGGACGACCGCTCTCCATCCGACCACCACTCCCAAAGCCGGTCCTTGAGGCGCACGGCCTGTTCAGGCGTGGGCCCTACCTCCTCCAGCCAGACCCGAAACGGCTGCCAGTGCATCTTTGCGTTGTTGCGCCACCACGTCGGCTGCCATCCGCCCGGCATGTAGTCCAGCGTGCACCGCTCGCACAGCACATAGCCATTCGACGCCCCGAAGACCGGCTCGAAGCCGCACCAGCCTCCTACGCGGAACCGGCGGTTGCAGCCCAGGCATGGCTCGTGCAGTTGGCACCACTCGCTGTCGATGAGTTCGGACTCTGGCGTCCATTCCTCGTGGGAAAGCGTAGGCTTCGACTTCTCGAAGGCCTGGGCCAATTCCTCGTCGCTCATCCACTCCACTGCCTCGCTCATCGCCACCTCGAATCATAGGTGTTGGTGAACCTCAATTCGGCCAGCATGATCGCGGCCTGCACGTTCGCCCGGAGGTATCTCGGCTCAGGGCTGACGCGGCCAAAGGGAGTTTGATGCCCGCCCATCCAGGCAAGACTCGTGGGTCCGAACCCGAGCAGGTCCCGGACCTCGTTCCCGTGAGGCTTGGCCATCGCCATCAGCGTCTTCGCGAACGGAAGCTTAAGCCCAACCGCCGTGCATACGACCGCATTCAGCGCCCTTGCTGTCTTTCTCATCTCTTGCGCCGCCTCCGTGCTGTTGGTGGGTTCCAAGGCTGTGGGACGGGCAAGGGATGCTGACCAGGCCAATATTGAAGGGTTCTGCGTGGGCGACATACCCCAATCGCCTGCCTGAAAGTGAAGGGCGTGCTGGACGCCAATTTTGCCGCGGCGTTCAGCCAGTGTCCATCTGGAATGTTGAGGATGTCGCTGGCGGCCATGCCTGACAGGATGGCCTGCTCGACAAACTCTGCACCCACCCCCCTGGCGTGGACCACCAGTCGCGCAGCGTCTGATTCGTCTCGCAGGAGGATGGTCCATCGGGCCCGGAGCGCCTCTTCGGCCGGGTCGTATCGGTAGCCAACAGAGAAGTTCGCATTCACGCCCCACAGGCGGCCTCCCTCAACTGCATGGATGCGGCCGTCAGCGGTTACAACGTAGTCCTTGAGTTCTTCGTATACGGTGCCATCCACGCCAGTTACGGTGAATCCCCAGATACTCACAATCCGAGCACCGTGATAAACCGTTCGTGGTTGTGCTTCCAACGGTCCCGCCAATCGGGATGGCAGCCCATGCCCTTCCATCCGTCATCGCCAGAGGGAAGATAGCGAAGGCATTCCAGTTCAACCTCGGCCTGAGCCCAGGCGTCCTTCACTTCTGCGTCGGTCAAGGCTCGATAGTCGGTTTCGCTGTTGTTGCAGAGCGGACAGACGGGTGCGCAGTCCTCTCCCGGCCGGTAGTATTCCATCTGAAACACAAACGATTCCATGTCTTTGGCGAGTTCGGCTTTGGTCGTCCTCACAAGCCCGCTGCCATCCGCTCCGGCAGGTCGTTGACCGACTTCGGCTTACGTGCCATCGTCCACCACCAGTTCCTTCAGGAAAGCGACCAGCACGGCGTTGGAAACCCGCCACGACTCGACGTCTCGAATCCCGTGCCAGTTAACTGGCTTGCTCGCCTCAATCACCCAGTCGTCACCGTCCCGGGCTATGCTTTCAATCCGAGGCGGATCCGGTTCGTGATAAGAGCACATGGCTTCTGGCATCACGCCTCCTTCCTGAAATTGCGCAGCCCCAAGCCCGGTTCACGGCCCCTCGGATGCCGGGGCGGGCTGGCGGCGAACACCTGCAGCGGTGCTGGAGGTCCGTCTGGAGACGCAGACAGGAGGCGAATCACACGCAGCGGCCACGACCGTCTGACTGGACGAGAGCGGGGAATGGGTGGCGGCTCAGGCTCGTATCGCCCGCCACCCGTGACGTAGGCGCAGCAGTAGGTAACCCGCCAGGTGGGGACAGGCTCCACCTGCGACGTGTTGTAGGCCCAGCCCGTAAACTCCAACTCTTCCCAATGGCCCACCATCAGCGGTCAAGCCTCGGGATACCGGTCTTGACCGGCGTGACGTGAATCAGACTGGCCACATAATCGGCGTCCGCCTCCACCGCAACCAGGCACGGCAGGCGCTGCCAATAACGCATCAACACCCGCATCATTTCCTCGCTTAACTCGACTCTCACGTGCCCATCCAGGCGATGCTGCTGGCCGTTAACGAGGATGGTTACGAAGTAGCGTCGGGCGGGGGTGCCGTTTAACTGCAGGGCAATCGCTGCCCCTGCCCATTCGACCGGTTGGCACGAAATTGACTGTGGGACTCCGACGTATCTCAACGCTTCTTCTCCTCCGACTTCGCCGGCGCTGGCGTCACCGCCCATTCGCCCTCCGGCTTCGTGACTCGGGGACAGCCCGCCATGCACGAAATCGCGACGAACCTCTGCGGCTCATCCTTGTCCTTGCCTAAACTCCAATATCGCTCCACTGTTGCCTTCCCTCCGCAGCCGCACACGCTGACCTCCCCGACCCTGTTGGGCGGCATGAACGCCGGGGCACTCCTCGCCTGTCGCTTTCCGGTGTAGCCCTGCTGGTGATCCACCGTGTCGTAGCGCAGCATCCTCGTGGGCGGCCGGCGTGCCTTCCGTGGCCGCTCCAGGATGGACAGCCACCCCACTCGTAGCTTTTCCGACGTGTCCACGTCAGGGGTGACCGTCTGGGCGTAGTCCAGCATGGAATACCAGCACCCGGAGCACCCCTCCACGGCCGCAGACCCCCTGCCAGGGCGAAAGGGCAGGTTTCCGAGCCCGTCCTTCGTCTTCCAGTGGATGCAGCCAAAACAGGCCCTCTCGCGGCTCCAGCCAGGGTCATGCCGGCGGTCGGATAGATGCTCCACGATGTCGAGCGCCCTCGGGTGCTTTGCCACCGTCTCCGCGTCGATGACCATGACCGGCGTGAAGTTGTTACGCACCCAGGGCCTCCGCAATCGCTTCTTTGACTGCAGGCACCGACCACAAGCCATAGTGGTTCTTCCGGCTTTGCAGCGTTATGAAGATGCCACGCAGGCGGGCGACCTCGGCCCTTGCGGCGGCCATCTCTTCCCGAAATTCCACCCCTGCTCCTGAGTCGGTCCCGCTCACGGCCCGTTCCAGCAGGTCCTCCAGCCGCTTGACCCGCTTCTTGAGGCGATTCAGTTTGTCGCGGTCGCTCACTGCGCTTTGCCCTTCAGGTATTCGGCTCGGGCCGCGGCCTTCTGTTCTCGCTTCGTCTCTTGCTGGCGAATGAATTGGACCGGTATCTCGTTGCCCTTAAAGGCAGGATCTCGGCCTCGCTTTCTGGCGACCCAATAGATCGCGCCGTCGTATCCGTAATTTCGGCACAGTCGTGCAATCTCGGGCACGTCGGCCGGGAGGACGAACTCGGCGTCGGCACACGGACCGAACGTGTCATTCACATTGAGCCAGTAGCCCCACTGCCCGGACAGGTCCTTCTCCCCACCCTTGATAAAGACACCTTCGGTTTTGCACTCCCGATAGTTGTTGAAGAAGACGCCGAGCGAGAACAGAAATAGTTCCTCCGCAGTCCGCCTCAGACTCTTGCATTCCGGGTCGCCCTCCAGCAACTCCAACAACGCGGCTTTTACATCGCCCTCAGCCCCGTCGTGTGCGTCTCGGATGCGTTCTAACATTAGGTCCATTTCAAGCATTTGACGCTTCCTCCGGATCAATGACGGGCTGGCGAGGGTATGGCACGAATACGTCGGATGCGCCAACCCAACTGTGACGGATGGACGGCGGGAAGAATTGCGCCTCTTGCTCTGGCGTCAGCCGCCAAGTCGGCTCACACAGGAAGCGCAGTCGGCAGTTATTAGACCAAGTGGCAACTAGCCAGACTGCCAGCAGTAGGGGGAAGTGCCACCACGGCGCCACGCCCCACATGAGGAACTGTGGCATCACGAAACAGGTGACACCTGCCACCAACTGGAGAGAGGCGGTGAATTGCCAGCGGGCAACAGCCAGGACACGTGCAGGCGGGTTGAGGTATCGCCTCACAACTTAGCCTCCAGTTTCTCTCGGACCCGACACAGCAGAACGCTTGCACGATCCTTCAGCAGCGCGGATGGAACAATCTTGCCCTTCCGACCCTCCAGGATTTCAGCCGCTTCCTCCAATGCATCCAGGATTAGATGCTCCGTGTAATTCAGATGCGCCAGTGATTCAGGCCCATCCGGCCAGCGGCCCTCCAACTGCTTAACGATGCGATCTAGGAAGTCCGTCTTGAGATTGAGGAACGAGATGCACCCCTTGATGCCCTCAACCTCAGACTCCAGGGTCTCGGCCCTTGAGTTCAGGCCCGACAACCCCCTGTCGAACATCGCAATCTGACGGCCGATGAGCGCGAAATTCGCTTCGCACTTCTCCAGTTGCCGGAAGAGGTATTCCTCCATCGCCGTCTTCGGAACCGGCCCTCCATCCACCATGACCTCGGCCGGACCGATGGTGACAGTCCGGTCTGGCGCGGCTTTTACGATGGCCTCCAGACCTGCAACCCTGCCCTCAATGCGCTTCAGCAACTCCTCGACGGTCGGATTCTGTCCCAGCAGTTCCGAAAGGGTCTGGGGCGGCCTTGGTGCCCGAACAACTCCTGTCCCACCGCACTCCCTACAAGGCTCCTCGCCAACTCGATCTGGTGGGCTCGTGTGGATGATGCCGCGGCCCCCGCACGACTTGCAGCAGTTCGGATGATTCGGCTCGCAAATGAAGCATACGCACCCCACGCCGGGCCCATCTTTAGCCCCACAGCGCCCGCATACCGTCCCTCCAGGTTCGTTCCACTGCCCTTGGGGTGGTTCTGGCGGTGGAACGTAGATATGGAGATCGTTGCCTGGCCAGAGGTATTTGCGAACCTCCTTCGGCTCGAAGCTACTGGAACTGACCGTGATGCGAAATACGCCCACCGACCCACCAGGATCAACCCCTACAACTACGCCCATCAGGCCCGTCACATCCACGACTATCTGCCCCAGATGGAACGGGCACTCAACGGGAGTCTCTGGGGAGTCCGCAGGGCGTTCCAAATCGTCCAGCGCAGCCTCGACCTTCGCCAGCGTGTTGTCTGACGTGTCGTACTTCCCCGTCATCCCCTTCTTGAGTGTAGATACCCCTACATCCGCTTTGTTGGCGAGTTCCTTGATGGTCAGGCCCTTCTCGGCGGCCCGCGCTTTGATAGACTCAATCTGTTCCTCCGTGAGAATGGGCATGGGACTATCCTCGCTTTCAACGATAAACGTGTATGGCAGGCAGCAGTGAAGCTTCGTCTCCCACCGGCAGCCTTTAGGGACGCGGCCCACCCCTTTGCATCGGACGAGGCGCTTGACTACGTCTTCCTCTACGCTAAGGAAGTGCTCAATGAGGGCCGGCGCCCCGCACAGTTGACAGGTGCCTGTGGTCGGCACCCAAGATTCAGGACGCGCCCAGCCACCGGTTTTCCGGTGGTCGGGATTCTCCAGCGTGGATGGGATGGAAATCATATCCACGCCGCCCCGCCTTCTCGGAAGACCGTCGGCCAATAGTTGATGGCCTGCGCAGAACTGACCACCGTGGGCTTGCCGCAGCACTCGTAAGCCTCAACCTGGGTTGGTCGGTTCCACCCCCCGCGATCCACCCACGAGAAGCTGGCGGGCACGAAGAACGCGGAGCAGACCCCGCAGGCAACGGCAGACAACGCCTCCCGCTGCTCGGCGGTGGAAGCGGTGAACGAGGCGTAGTTGGCGCGCTGGGTTATCGCCATGCCTTGTCCGCAATCATAGCCACCCGCTTCTCGTTGACGATGGATACTGCGTGGTCGATGTCTCGGGCCCAGACCTCAAACCACCACTGGCCAGGGAAGCCCTGCGCCGGCTTCTGGCCGGGCGTCATTTCAGGCCCAGTCCTGTGGTAGCAGAACACCTCCCCGCATTCATGCATCCTCACCCTCCAGCCAGAGCAGCCCTCGGGGACGTCGTATTCTCGGTCCAGTTCCATCTCGAGAACGTCTGGCAGGGTTCCGCAACTCACAAACAGATGGCGGGCGGCCTCCGCCTTTTCCTCGGTGGAATACGCCCCATAGATGGAGGTCGCGTCGTGGTCCTCGTCGTGGAGGAGGAGATAGACCTTCATTCGCCCACCCGGATCCGCTCAATTTTATCAGGGTGGAAGAGGACGGGCAGGGCATCGGGCCCACCAAGGATGAGGTCGCCCCGGCAGAAGCTCTCCAGGTCCTTGGGCGTCAGTGGCTTGCGCGCCAACTGCTCGTTGACGAGTGCCGCGAACTTCGCGTCATCGTGGGTATACGTGCCGAGGTCAGCCCAGGTCAGTCCGTCTAGAGCGCCGTCCAGCAGTCCGCGGAACAGGATGGACTCCAGCGAGAACGGCGTTTCGCTGGCCAGTTTCAGCGACCGCTTAAAAAGCTTGCCCACCCGCATTCGTGTTCGGCAATCCCGGCCCATCTCATGTCTGCGGTGCAAGCGAGCAATACGGACTTCCCGAGGCGTGCGCTCGATACGGACGGTGGCAGAACGGCAGGTAATCTCGAACAGTCCGCCAGCCATCTCCCGAACCTCGGCGTCGCGCAACGTGACGGACTTGCGGCCATGGGTAAGCTCGATCGTGGAGCGGGGAGGTGGCGTCAGGTCGCCCAGGACGGCGGCCAGGTTCTCCATGTTGATGCTGGCGGAGGTAAAGCTGCCAGACAGCGAAGTGATGGATTGCGCAAGGTCCGCCAGAGGCTTGGCCTCCTTTGTGACGACGACATCGCCAACGGTGCCGATCGTTAAGCCGTTGACGGAGCATTGCCCCGGCTGCAGGTGGCCGTGCCACAGATCGCCCTTCATCGGCAGATCCCGATGCCCAGAGCCACCTCACGGCCCGTGTCACCCCGCTTGACCTTGGGTTGAAGCTCGGATGGCAAGAGAACCGTCTCCAGTCCACGGGATGCCAGCCACTGCTGGAAGTCGAGGAACAGCGATTCGTGAGCGAACGTGACCGTCCACAGGTCGATGGGCTTATCCGTCTTCACAAATCACCTCCAGACTTCACGCTGGGCTTCCGCTCACGGCGCCAGCTCGCCGCCCACCTGTTTCCTACGACTACACCACCCAGTGTTTAGTTGGGTGTCACGCAACCGGATGCGAGAAGGGGGGAGGACCCGCATCCGGCCACATAACTCTTGCAAAACTTGGAGAATATTCCTCAACCTCGAGGGCAAAGTTTTGCGTGGAGTGGATTCGAACCACTGATTTCCGGGATATGAGCCCGGCGAGGACGGCCGCTCCTCTACCTCGCAGCAAATGCGGAGGCTTCCCTCCGCGGACTTGATCGGTTACGGTCGGATCCACCGGTTGATACCAGACGTTTCAGCTTTAGGGTTTTCGGTCGGTTGTTCGTGAGAACTCCCGCCGCAGTAAGCATTCGTTGACCGCCGCCTTCTCCTTGAAATGTGACTTTTCCGATTTGTGACACATCCTGTCACCGAAGACAGCGGCTTACAACGCATCGACGGCGGCATAGTCGGCGTCCGATAGACTGACGTCGGTCATCGGAACCGGGTCCTTCCAGCCCGGGCGAGGCGTGAAGGAGGCCTGGGCCAGGGGCGTCCCCACCCTGGCCGCTGGCTTCTCCTCTTTGTCGAAGCGAGGACAGGCCACGCAGTAGTCATACGGCAGTGCAGTCTTGCTCAGCATACACTTTCGGCCAGGCATCGCTTCCAGGCAGTTGGTAGACTCCAGCCTGAGCGCGTTGTAGGCGGCCGACATCGCCGGGGACACGCCTGCATTGTCCCTCAGCGCCTCCTTCTCATAGTATTCGGCTCGCTTTTGCTGGCGTAGCGCCTCCGCTTTCCGCTGCTCCGCCGTCTCCACGCAAGCACAAGCCACGATGTAGACCCAGCCGGACCGCCTGGCCCAGCGGCGGGACTTGCAAGACGGACACCTCCCCCACCCCCGGCCCTCCCACAGCGTGGACTCGCAGGTCGGGCAGCGCCAATCGTCAGACGGCGTGACCATGCAATTCTTCAATGTCGCCAGGTCCGTGACCGCAATCTTGACGCCGAGTTCCAGCCCGGAAGCCTCTACGCAGACCAGGCACAGCACGTCGGAGCCGTTCGGAAGAACGACCGTGAGTTTGTCCAATTGTTCCTGGGTGATGCGTGATTTCATACCGCCTTCTTTCGCTTCGTCGGGGGGGTGGGGACAAGCGGCGGCATAGCGGGTTGGCCTCGAGCCAGCGCCCTGATGTTCATCTGGCGCCATTCGTGGGCGGCTTCGAAGTAGGTCTTGCTCGCGACCTTGATAACCCACGGGATGAGCATCTGAATCGTCTCGCCGCCCTCTTCGCAGGCCTTGGCGGCCTCGACCGCCAATCGCAAACCTTCGCAGAAGTCGTCCTCGGTAAAGTTCTCGTCCCAGCGGGACTGGCGGCGGCATAATTCGAGACACGCTTTCACCAGCTGGTCTGCGTCGAAAACGCCGGGCATAAACGCCAGGTAAACGCTCCGAATCACATCCAGGCAACGGTTTTGGAGATGGGAGAACGTGTTTACCCCGCTAATCCTCGTGGAGGGCGGTTTTGAATCAGCAGAACCCTGGCCACCATTCCTTCCCGAACTATCCGGGGGTTGGCCCTCATGCGTGTGCGCATTCTCGTGCGCGGGAGGAGCCAAGCTGGATTCTAGATCGGGATCTAGATCGCTAAGAGATCGTGTTAGTGTCGTGACATTCGTGACAACTTGTGACTCTCGTGACATCTCGTGACATCTCGTGACAGATGGTTGGTTACGAGATGGAGGCGTCTCATCAGTGACAGATCCTCTCGCCCGCAAACGTTCTTCCTCCTTTCGTCTACGCACTTCCTCGGGCTCGGCAGATGGTGGCCGGTGCCAGCGCGACCAGTGGACGATCTGGTATGCATTGGTGGTGGTGTCGATGCAGAGCAGGCCCAGAGAACAAGACAGATCCAAGAATGCCTCCCACGCACTTGCCTTTGTGAGTTCATTACAGACGATGGCCAGAGCGGCTGGCGTGTATGGGCGAAGGTCAGGCTTGACGATGCAGCCCTTAAAGTTTGCACGTTTGGCAATCTGGATGAGCTTAAACCATCGCCAGATGTTATCCCCATCAGCTGCGCGTATGAGTTGGAATTCGTCCTCGTCGATGATGTCGATTTGATAGAGAGCAGACATTGCCATCAGGCTTCATCCCAATCCATCGGAGGTACGGGTGCATCCCAGTCGATAGGATATTTTGCTATCAGATGATCTGATATCATTGCAGTCATATTTGATTCCCATCTAGTTATGCTGCTGGAACGGGCCGCAATACGCTTTAGTTCTTCAGCATCAACTCCAATGTCGAGCGAAGTTCGAACAAGTTCCCCCACTCGAGAATGGTTATAGGTCCCAAAATAGGTGAGCCGATTACGAAGGATGCCGATAACATATTTGACGGTTCCAAGATGAGGATCGGATTCACGCTTCTCTTCGATTTTTAGGAACGCAAGGATGAAATTGACAGTTTTGCAGATGCTTTCATCGGTTGCTGTGCCTAGATGGTCGTATTCCAGATATGATGCACAGCATTTTTCAATCGCGTCCAGAACTGTCTTAAGCCCCAACTTCGTAGCCTTATGGGACATTTTTTTTAGTTCTTCTTTATGGAGATGAAAGCCGGACAAATCAATGAAATGTGCCCCGATGGCTTCATCGATCCTTGTTTGCAGATCTATGAACGACTCGCGCCATCGTAGAAGCATCTCCAACTGCTCTTGTCGCGCCTGAAGGTCCTTCAGTTGTCCAATTTGCACATTAACGACAGTGGTGTCCGAGAGTCTCCGATCTGACTTGCCAGAATTGCAGGATTCACAACTGGTGATTAGGTTAAGAATGTTGTTGGAACCGCCCTTGCTAGACGGGTCGATATGGTCAGCGTTAAGGACTACTTCAGGCGCTGATTTGCCGCAATACTGACAGGTGAAACTGTCGCGTTTGAATACTTCGAAGCGGATTTTCTTGCTAAGATTGGCCACTATTCCCATCCTCCCGGTTTGTCGCTGTCGCAGTGGCGTTCTTGTCGGATCCAATGTTTGGCAAGTCCGCCGACGTGTTCATAGGCGACCTGGGCAACGATGCGCAGTGTCTCTGCGTCGGTCAAGTCGTGCTTGGTCGTGATGTCGAGCAGGGCTTGGCTCAGGTCCAGTTTGGCCGTGTTGACCTGCTTCTCTCGGTGGTGGATGCGGGGCATCTCGTTGATGTGGCTCACTCTTGCTTGCCTCGCTTGGTGCCATCTTTGTTGAAGCGGCGAACTACCTCAAAGCAATCGCCGCAGATCAGCGCGCCCTGGCTCTCGTGGTTGCCACCGGGCGGAATGGACGTGTGGCAGTTATGCAGCCCGCAGTGGCAGCACCAGCCCGGTGACGTGCCACCATTCCACGACCCTTGGGAAATGCGAAAATCGCTCAAGCGGCCTCCAGAACAGCGCCGATGACGGCAGCGGCCTGCTTTGGGCAGATGGCGTTACCCAGGAGCCTGTTCGCAGTCTCGATGTTGGCGGGTAATCGATAACCAGCCGGGAAGCTCATTACGTCGAGTAGTTCGGCAGGTTGAAACATCCGCATCCGGTCCCTATCGACTATTCCCCACCGTGCTTTGGTGGTGATAGTGCCCAGTGGTCGGGTCAGGTCTCTTCCGGTAAGTCCGCTGCCTTTTGAGTAGTAAGGCATGACGAAGCGATCCCCAAAGAGAGCACGTCCATTCGCCGCCCGAGCCTGAGAGTTGGCACACTTCTCAGATAGCGGGCGCCACGCGTAGTCATTCCAGCGAATCACACTCTCCACGCCAACGTGGGGCATCTTGGGAAGGCGAACCTGGAGGGACTTCTTGCCATGCGTGCAGAGGATGAAGATGCGCACCCGGTTCTGTGGGACGCCCTGGTCTGCCGCGTCTGATTGGATGATAAAGAGCGAGTAGCCCAGAGCTCTCAGCGCGTCGCAAAAGGGCCGAAACAGTTTCCACCGCAGGAACCAAGTGATATTCTCCACGATGGCTAGCGGTGGCCGCTTCGCCTCCAGGAGTGCCACCACTGCCCAGGCGGTTGCCCGACTGGCGTTGTGTGATGCTTTCTCCCGATTGTTTGGGAAGTGGCCTTGGCAGCAGGGAGCCAG
>ERZ1292625.2599-Hain-H41-01um-R1-2599-length-16281-cov-6_pt1 | contig 16281 bp, 21 predicted proteins | sample MGYA00564400_ERZ1292625 | MGnify/ENA primary metagenome ERZ1292625 (study PRJEB36523, sample SAMEA6512639) | groundwater metagenome | collected 2019-01-08 | study: AquaDiva: Metagenomics assemblies of 32 groundwater samples | reverse complement strand
GCGGAAGAGTTGGACAACTTGGAGCAACAATTTTGGGGATTGCCAGAACTATTGAAAAAATGAATTCTGAAAAGTACCGACCAGCTTTGAAAAAAGCAGGACTATTAACTCGTGATGACAGAACACGAGAGCGAAGAAAAGTTGGAACTGGTGGAAAAGCCAGAAGAAAGAAACAATCTCCAAAACGTTAATACGCCTAAGCTTAGTTGTTAATTAGTCTATATTTTCTTAAAAATTCAACCTGTGGTCTAACTGTTTTTGTTGGCAACTTTTTGAAATACTGAATGTCTTTTCCTTGGTCACTCCCTCTTAATTCTCCAGAAGTTGGTTTAACCAAAAATCCCAAACTTATTGTATGATTTAGACTTTTAAAAATTGGATATTCGAGTATTCCTAAGAATTTTACAACTTTTACATCCATCCCTGTTTCTTCTTTGGCAATTCTCTTGATGGCATCCTGGATTTTTTCTCCATACAGAAGAGTTCCACCTGGAGTATGCCAGTAACCAATATATGGAGGGATTAGTCTTTTCGATAAAACAATTCCTTCTTTTGTTTTTATAATGACTTCCAAACAGAGCCTTGGGACTCTTGAATAAATAGAGATGAATTCTGAATGAGGAATCTTGTGAGGTTTCATTATTAAGTGCTACTTTAGCAATAAGCAGACTAAACTAACAATAGTTAATTTATCTTCCTATAGGCAAAGCATATATGGAATTTTCAATTCCCTATAAACTTACCAACTACCACACCTGCTAGTATTGATATTCCTCCCACCAAAAGCATTTGAAGTCCGTGTTTTAATATATTTCTGTTGAATATTTTTCCATTTATTATTCCTAATACAAATAACCCTACAAGAGACATTGCTATTGATATTGAGAAAGCAGAAGAAACTGGAAAAATAATGTATGGAGCCAAGGGAACGAATCCAGAACTAATGTAAGAGAAGAACATAATTAATGCCCCAAGAAGTGGTTTTTGCAAAGACGTATTTTCTTTTCCAGCTTCTATTTCTTCAGATGATTGTTCAGATAAAAAACTTCCAGAAGCCATTGAGAGGGCTTCAACAAATATTAAGACCATACCAGTAATAAAGATGTCGTTTTTGGACACTCCAGCAACGGCAATTCCTGACAGTAGTCCAACTGTTGAAACTAAACTGTCTTCTACTCCAAAAGTAAAATTCCTAATATAGAGTGCAAATTCTTTTTTTGTCATATATGCATAAATCCTTATTTAGTATATAATCATTTTTGTCGATTTGTTTACTATGAAAAAAATAATAACTTATTTACTTACGGCAATATTATTTTTTACAGCTACTACCGCTGTTGTAGCCCAAGAAGAATCCTCAGCTCCAGAGCAGACCCCACAACAAGAAGTTATCCAAAAACCCAGTGAGTTTTATTTGGGTCGTGTATCTCAAGTTGTAAGCGATGAAAATACAGATTTAGGTGGTGGAGTAACTCAGCCAGTTCAAAAAGTAAAAATTAAAATAGTTGCTGGAGCTGAGAATGGAAAAGAAATTGAGATCGATCACGGAAGTTTATTCTCAATTACAGAAGAACAAAAAGTAAAACAAGGAGAGTTGGTAGTCATCACTAAAGCTTTCCAATCAGATAGTGAACTTTACTATATTGCTGATAAATTTAGAATTGGAATTATTGCTGTGGTTTTAGTATTGGTTATAGCTATCTGGGCAATCCTGGGCAGGGGAAGAAATATGGGGATGTTGATTTCTTTAATTGGAAGTTTGGTTATTGCTTATAAATATTTAGTGCCAAGGCTTATTGTTACTCCAGATGCACTTCCAGCAATTATTTTAACCACTCTGTTTATTCTTGGATTACTTATCTATATTGGATATGGAGTAAGCAGGCGAAATTCAATCATCCTTATCTCATCTTTGGTTACTGCTTTATTGGGATTTGGATTAACATATTTACTAATAAAACTAACAGGACTTACCGGGTCTGGTGGAGAAGAAGCAATCTTCTTGCAAACAGGAGCAGTTGATGCTTTGGGACTTAAAAATCTTCTTATGGCAGGTATTACTGTGGGAACTTTGGGAATCATTGCTTTGGTTTCTAAAAAGCAAATTGATATTGTTGAACTAACCCAATTGGAAAATAAAAAACTTAACATGAAACAACTTCTGGCAAAGATTTTAATTAACCCAACAAATAGTATCTCTGGATATATATCAGTTGTTTTCTTGACCATCCTGGGAACAGTATTGCCTCTTATAATGTTATTTGGAATTAATCAAACAGTACCTTTCTGGGTAACTTTGAATAGTGAATTCATCATGGGAGAAGTAATACGACTAATTGCAACAGTAGCAACAGTTGTATTGGCAGTACCAGTTACTTCAGTTGTTGCCGTAAATCTTTTAACTTCAGAAAAAAAGAAGTAGTTCCTTTCTCTTTCTATTTCTAACAAATATTTTCAATCATCAGTTCAATTAAAACATGAAGAATGTTAAAATACAGTTTGTAATCAGAGATTAGTTTAATGGTAGAATAATCGGCTGGGGGTCGATTGGCTTGAGTTCGATTCTCAAATCTCTGACTTTATTTAAGGGGATTCAAAAGCAACAGATAAATTTCAGTTGGTGACAAAATGTAACCAACTGAAAAAATGTATTTACGAAATACCTCTTGTGTTTTACTACAGGACTTGATATAACTTCAAATAATGGCAAAGAGTAAAAAAGATCTACCCCAAACAAAACCTCAATCACAAGGCAGTGAAAAGCTTCAAGCTATTAAACTTGCAATGGAACAAATTGAAAAACAATATGGCCGTGGTTCTATTATGAGATTAGGTGCAAAACCTGAAGGATCAAAAATTGATGTTATTCCAACTGGCTCAATTGCACTGGACTTGGCACTTGGTGTTGGCGGTTTTCCAAGAGGCAGAATCATTGAAGTCTACGGTCCAGAAGCGTCTGGAAAAACAACAGTTGCCCTTCATGTTATTGCTCAAGCGCAGAAAAGTGGTGGCCAAGCAGCTTTCGTTGATGCAGAACATGCACTTGATCCTGTTCGTGCTCAAGACATTGGAGTTAATTTAGATGAATTACTACTGTCTCAACCAGATACTGGTGAGCAAGCTTTGGAAATAACTGAAACTCTTATCCGTTCAGGAGCGCTGGACGTTATAGTTGTTGATTCAGTTGCAGCACTTGTGCCAAGAGCAGAGCTGGAGGGGGAAATGGGAGATTCTGTTATGGGTATGCAGGCGCGGCTTATGAGCCAGGCATTAAGAAAACTTACAGGAGCAATCAGCAAATCCAAAACTGTTTTAATTTTCACTAATCAATTAAGACAAAAAATTGGAGTCATGTTTGGTAACCCAGAAACAACGCCTGGTGGGCTGGCATTGAAGTTCTATTCTTCCGTTAGATTAGACATCAGAAGAATCGAAACAATTAAAGATGGGGATAATGCAATTGGTATGCGAGCCCGCGTTAGAGTAGTTAAGAATAAAGTTGCACCTCCGCTAAAAGTTGCTGAGTTTGACATTATGAATGACGAGGGAATTTCAAAGTCTGGAGGACTACTGGACGTTGGTGCAGAACTGGGAATTATTACAAAGTCAGGATCATTCTTTAGTTATGATGGCAAAGTAATTGCCCAAGGAAGAGAAGGAGCAAAAACCTACATTAATGATAATCATAAATTTGCAGAAGAATTAGAAAAGAAAATACGCGAGTCAGTATCAGCAAGCAAAAAACCGCTTCCAACAGAAATTGGTGAAACCAAAGAAGAATAAATTGATATACTTTCTTTTAACCAATGCCTCTTGTTACAAAAATTTCTCCACAGAAAAAACCAAATAGAGTAAATGTCTATCTGGATAATAAATTTGGCTTTGGAATTGACTTGGACAACTTAGTGATTGAAGGCATTAAATTAAATCAAGAATTAACTGAGGAACAAATTGAACAAACTCTTAGAAAAGCTGAATTTCAATTAACGTATGAAAAATTGCTCCGTTTTGCCATGACCAGACCCAGATCAATACGAGAAATTAATGATTGGTTCAGACGAAAACAAATCCATGAAAGTATGCATGAAGGGTTGTTGGAAAAGCTTAATCACTTGGAATTGGTTGGGGACGAGAAGTTTGCCAGATGGTGGATTGACCAAAGAAATACTTTTAAACCCAGAAGCAAGAAACTGCTTAAGTTGGAATTGTTACAAAAGGGAGTTGACAGAAACACTATTGAGGAAATCTTGATGGACGAAAAAACCGATGAAGTTGCTATTGCCTACCAGCTAGCCCAAAAGAAGAAATCTTTGATTGAGAAATTGCCAGATGAGGCTGCCAAGGCCAAATTGATTGGCTTTTTAGCCAGAAAAGGTTTTGATTGGGAGACAATTGACGCAGTTTTGTCAAAAATGGTAAAATAGCGCTGGAGCAAAAAGAAGAAGTGAGAGAAAATACACCTTTTACATCCTCTAAGACGAATCTCTAACAATATAGAGAGTTGGTGTTTGCCCCAAATTAATTAGAAAATATATGTCAGATAACAACGATTTAAAACTATTGGTCGAGGAAATAAGGCGTGACCGAGAACTTCTTGAAAAACAACAAAAAGCTCTAAAAGCCCGTGAAGAGGAATTAACTACCCGGCTTGCCAAATCTGCCTCCATGACTGTTGAAGAAGCAAAGAAAACTCTTCTTGACGAAGTCCAAAAGAACTTAACTCGCGAAATTGCTGAAAAAGTAAGAAAGGCTGAAGAAAGAATAAAGCTCGAAGCTGCTGAAAAAGGACGAGAAATATTAATTGATGCCATGCGTGTGGGAGTGCCAAAACTAACAGCCGACATTACTGTTTCCACTATTACAGTTGATAGTGAGGAAGTAAAGGGAAGAATAATTGGAGCAGGGGGCCGAAACATTAGAACGTTTGAGAAAGAAGCAGGAGTAGAACTTGAAATGGACGAAAGCAGCATTATCAAAATTTCTTCCTTTGATTCAATTAGACGTGAAATTGCTAGGCGCGCTTTGGAGGAACTAATCAAAGACACCAGAATTCAACCTTCAAGAATTGAAGAAGCAATTCGTCAGACAAGACGTCAAATGGATGATGTTTTATTAGAAGAAGGAAAAAGAATTGTTGAAGAGTGTGGAGTATTCAACTTGCCAGTTGATCTTGTTAAATTAATTGGTAGATATAAATTTAGAACCTCTTATGGTCAAAACCTTGCAGTTCATACAATTGAGGAAACAAAGATGGGAATTGCCATTGCTCAAGAAATTGGAGCAAATGTTGATACTGTCCGTTTGGGGTGCTTATTGCATGATATTGGTAAAGTTGTTACTGATGAAGAAGGAACTCACGTTGAAGTTGGTGTTAATACGCTTAAAAGATTTGCTATCCAGAAAGAAGTAGTTGCTACTGTTGCTGAACATCATGAAGATAGACCATTTTCTTCTATTGAGTCGGTAATCGTCTGGATTGCGGATGCAATTTCTGGATCTCGTCCTGGAGCCAGATATGAACCCCATACTGAATATGTAAAGAGAATGACCAAGATTGAGGAAATTGCCCACTCATTCCCGGGAGTGTCTGAAGCCTACGCTTTCCAAGCAGGACGCGACGTTCGAGTTATTGTTAATCCAGATGAAGTTGATGATGACAAAATGACAATTTTGGCTCACGACATTGCCGGCAGACTTGAAAAAGAAGCAGAGTATGCAGGACAAATAAAAGTAACGGTTATTAGAGAAAGAAGAATAATTGATACCACTGCTGCTCACTAACGTTAATCTCGTAAAAAAGCCCACATACTTGACATAATAGGTGTTATAAACTAACATTCAAAGCTAAGACTATGACAAAGAAAGAACTTGTTGAACTTGTTGCCAGAAAAGCTCATTTAACCAAAAAAGGAGCAACTGAAGCAACTGATGTACTTCTAAATGAAATTGGAAGAGTCCTTGCTAAAGGAGAAAAAATAGTTCTTTCAGGTTTTGGAACTTTCAGGGTAATAACCATGAAAGGTAAAACTGTAAAGATTCCTAATACTGAAAAGTTTGTAACAATTAAATCTCACCGAGCTCCAAGATTTACTCCAGGAAAGAAACTTAGAAAACAAGTTTCAAAATAAATAAGTTCTAACATATCCATCGGGTGAAGCTAATTTCCTCCAATTTGATATAATAACCTCCTATGGAATTACTTCAACAGAGGTCAGGATGGCTTGGCTTAAATTTCCAAGACAGAATTCGTAAACAAAATGTCGAGAGATTAACCATGTTAACTGGGTTGGTTAAAATTGAAGCAGAAGATTTATCCAGAACAACCATAGTTTCTATTGGTGGAGGTCCTGGCGACAAGATTTGTCAACCATGGTTTCCTAGAATTGCTGCCACTACTGGTGCAAAAGTAATCAATTTTGATATTTCTCAGCCAGACATAGTAGACAGGGAATTGGGACTTTATGAACATGTAGGTGGAGAATATGGAAATGTATTTAACTTGTTAGGTGAAAATATGGATATTTTCCATTTTTTGAATTCTGATGACAATATTTCAATTATTGAGTGTAATAATATGATAGGTAATAATGTTTCTCCAGACATAGCTCGTATTTTTGGTTGGCCAAACGACATATATGCACACCCAAAATTGATTGAGTTAAGAAGCAATTTAATTTTTGCCTCCCAAGTTTTATTAGCTGAAGGAGGAATTTTAGCTATAGATAACGCATTTTGGAGAAAAGATGGGGAACAATTACTCCCCATTGATAAAGAAGGCTATTCTAGACGAACAGTGTTTGCAGGTGAGAAATAAGTTCTAGCATATCCATTGGGTGAAGCAAATGAAAAGTTGATTTTGAGTTTGTAATTAATCATACTATTTACAATATGGCAATAGAGCAAGAAAACAGAAATCTAGATGACAACTCAGAAATACCTCAAGAAAAACAACCTCTTAATCAGTTAGATAAAGAAAATGTGTTGCCATCTACACCCAAATTACCTGAAAGATTTCCAAAAATGACTCCAGAGGTTGCAAAACGAATAAGAGACATTATCTTAAACAGTCAATAAACTTATAAAATAAGTTCTAATACAATCCATCAGGTTGGAGTTGATTACCTTCTCTTTCTTTGTTCATATTCTTTTATGTATTTTTTCAGCATTGGTGGAGGGTTTTTAAACTTTTTGGCTTTTTGATACAGGTTTTCATTCAAGAGCGTAGATTCTGATTTTTTAACAACCCAAAACCATGCCAAGACAATGGAGGTCAAAATTAGAATTGTTTGTATACTGTACAAGCCACTTTTATAGATCATCCAAAAAGATACTGGTATAGATACGAGTAGTCCAAAGACAATAAACAAAATTGCTGTTCCCATCCCCCGGTTAAGTTTTTTACTAAAGTTACCACCTTTAATTGGAATTACATATATCTGCCACATACTTATTCCACCTTGGATATGAAGATTTTTATAGTAGATGCCATACAAACCGGTGATTAAACCAAACAACCCTGTTAATAAAAAGAAGAGTTGACCAATTGTTAACCAAAAATCCATAACTTATTGTACTTTGTAAGTTCTAACATAGTCCATCAGATGGAGCTGATATAATAAATAATGACTTCTAGAAACCAAAAATGGTGGGAAGACTTTTGGTTGAAGCACAACGAGGGATATGGAGCCCCAAACGAAAAACTATTGGGGTTTGCAAGTGATTTTATAAAAGGTAGACAAGGGTTAACTGCTGTCGATATTGCTTCTGGAGATGGAAGATATGCAATTCCTTTAGCTAAGATGGGATATATTGTTGATGCAATTGAATATGCTGAAACTGGTGTTCAAAGAATTAAAGATAATGCTTTAAAAGCGGGAGTGGAAATAAACACATTTCAGGCAGATTTCATTCAACAGGCCAAGGGGAAAAAGCAGTATGACTTAGTACTCTCTTCAGGCTTACTCGAAGAAATAGATCAAAAGTATCACAAGGAGGTTGTTGAAGGGTTTATGAATTGGACTAAACCACAAGGACTAAACATAATTAAATTCTGCTTATGGATTAAGGGCAGAGGATATTTAACACAAAGAAATTTAGTAAAACCACTGTATGAAAAAGCTGGCTGGAAAATTATGTTTTTTGACACTCCAACAGAAATCCAACAGTCAAAAGCTAATATCAAATTTGATGACAAGATAGAATCTAAAATAATGACTGAAACTGTTGTTGCTTCTAAACCTTAGATAAATTGTAGGTTCTAATGTTATCCATCAGGTGGAGCCTAAATTTAGGGTAGAGTATAATTGGCTTAATGGATAGATCTATTATCGTTGAAAGGCTTACTAAAAACTTTGAGGTCAATCAAAAAGGAAAAGGATTAACTGGAACCATCTCTTCACTTATTCAACCAAAAAGAAGATTGGTTAATGCTCTCAAGGGAATTAGTTTTTCAATCAAGCCTGGTGAGTTAGTTGGCTTCATTGGCCCAAATGGTGCAGGGAAAACAACCACTTTAAAAATCCTTTCAGGGATACTTTACCCTACAGCAGGATTTGTAAATGTTTTAGGCTACACTCCTTGGGAGAGAAAGCATGATTATCTCAAAAAAATTTCTTTAATCATGGGGCAAAAAAATCAGTTGTGGTGGGATCTTCCTGCACAAGAAACATTTGAATTAAACAAAGCCATCTATGAAATTCCAGCCCGCGAATATCAAAGAACAATTTCAGAACTCATTAAAATTTTAGACGTTGAAGACTTACTTGCCACTCCTGTCAGGAAATTATCTTTGGGACAAAGAATGAAAATGGAATTGGTGGCGGCTCTACTTCACAATCCCAAAGTCGTATTTTTGGATGAGCCAACAATTGGACTTGATTTAATAGCCCAACAAAAGATGCGCGATTTTATTGTTGACTATAACCGAAAATTTGAAGCAACAATAATTTTAACTTCCCATAATATGGATGACTTGGTTAATATTGCTAAACGTGTGATTGTTATTGACAGCGGAGAAATAATTTTTGATGGAAACTTGAGTGATCTAGTTAATCATTTTGCTAAAGAAAAGATCATTAAAGTATCACTGTCAAAAGAGGTGGATTTTCAGAAATTGGAAAGTATTGGAGAGATAAAAGAAATAAATTTGCCATTTGTAACTATTTCGGTTCCCCGTCCAGCCACTGCTTCAGCTGCAGCAGTGCTTTTGCAATCATTTTTGGTGGATGATCTAACAATTGAAGAGACCCCCATAGAAGATATCATCCGCCAGGTCTTCAAAGGCGGCCTAAAGAAAAAATGAAAAAATATCTGACGCTTTTTAAATTATCTTTCCAACAAGAGTTGGCTTACCCGATTAATTTTGTAATGTGGAGGATAAGAAATGTTATCCAGATTTTTTTGATATTTTTCTTGTGGGATACAGTTTTTTCAGATCCAAACAAAATTGCATTTGGGTACGACAAAGCTAAAATATTGACTTATGTTTTTGGTTTAGTCGTTGTTCGCCCAATTGTTCTTTCGGCCAAGTCGTTTGAGATAGCTGGGGAAATATCCCGAGGAGAGTTATCTAATTACTTACTAAAACCATTAAGTTATTTTAAGTTTTGGTTTACCAGAGATATAGCAAGTAAAGTACTCAATATTCTTTTTGCTTTTTTTGAGATTACTGTCTTGTATTTGATATTACGACCGCCATTCTTTTTCCAAATTCAACCAATTTATTTGTTAGCATTTGTGATGTCGTTAGTGTTTGCAATAGTTTTATATTCTCTGCTTATATTTTTGTTTTCCATGTTTACCTTTTGGAATTTAGAGCAAGCTTGGGGTTTTGCCTTTTTACTTTTACTGTTTACAGATTTTTTGGGTGGAGGGATTATTCCATTGGATGTTTTGTCTGCCCCAATTCAAAAAGTAATTAATGTTTTACCTTTCCCCTATTTATTGTTTATGCCTCTACAAATTTATCTTGGGAAGCTTAGTTTTGCACAAACTGGTGTCTCTTTGGTGACTTCTGGTGTTTGGATATTAATTCTTTTTATTGTGGTCAACTTAGTGTGGAAAAAGGGAATAAAAACATATAAAGCCGAAGGAAAATAAATGAGCAGGATAAATTATTATTTTAAGATTTGGTTAAAGCTGACAAAAGCTTCTTTTTTGAGTGTCCTATCTCAGAGGTTGGGTTTTTTCATTTTCTTTTTTGGAAAAATTTTCAGGTTTGGTTTTTTATATTTGTTCATAATATTTTTACTTAAAGGAACCAAAAATTTAGCTGGATATAGCTTAGATGAAACTTTATTTTTCTTTTTAACCTTTTACTTCATAGATACATTTGCTCAATGTCTGTTTAGAGAAGTTTATCGATTTAGGCCCCAAGTGGTTAGTGGTTCATTTGATTTAATTCTTTCCAAACCGTTTAGTGCTTTATTCAAATCTCTGGCAACTGGAGCAGATGTTATCGATTTTGCCTTTTTGCCAGTGATTGTCTTTTCACTAATAACTGTTGGGTTGAGATTGCATCCCTCACTAGGTGAAGCTGCCTTATGGTTTGTCTTGGCAACTAATGGTTTTCTAATTGCTACTGCCTTCCATATTTTTGTTTTGGGATTGGGGATTTTAACCTTAGAAATAGATCACACAATTATGATTTATCGGGATATTACTTCTTTGGGGAAGTTCCCAATTGACATTTATAAGCAGCCACTTAAAGGAATTTTGTTGTTTGTTTTACCTGTTGGTGTTATGTTTAGTATCCCTGCAAAGGGACTTATTGGAATACTTAATGTTCAAACTGTTATTGTGTCACTCTTGCTTGGTTTTGTCTTTATGTTCTTGTCATTAAGATTTTGGAAGTATTCATTGAAACATTACACTAGTGCAAGTAGTTAAATAAAAAAAATGCAAAAACTTCTTATTGTATGTGGCCCAACAGGAACTGGCAAGACTAATTTGGCACTAACACTGGCAAAGAAATTTAATGGTGAAATTGTTTCTGCTGATTCCAGGCAAGTCTATAAGGAGCTGAATATTGGAACAGGAAAAGACTTGCCACAGGGAATAAAAATATGGGGATATGACTTAGTAGATCCTAAGCAAAAATTTAGTGTTTCAGAATATGAAAATATTATTAATAATGTAATTGAGGATATTTCAAACAGAAACAAACTACCTATCCTTACTGGGGGAACTGGTTTGTATATTAAATCTATTGTTGATGGAATTGGGACAGCCAGTATTGCCCCCAACTTAAACTTAAGGGCAACTTTAGAAGGCAAAACACCACCAGAGTTATTTGATATTCTTGCTCAATTTGATTCCCTAAAAGCTGCCAGCATGAACCAATCTGATAGGGTAAACCCCAGACGCTTAGTTCGAGCAATCGAAGTAGCGGAATCAGGAGTCAAGATTACCCAGAGAAATAAACCAAAATATGACAGTTTATTTATTGGCTTAACCAGACCCCAAGAATTGGTTAAAAACCAAATTGAAAAAAGAGTGCAAGAAAGATTCAAACAAGGTATTGTTGAAGAAATAAAAAACCTCCTGAAAGACGGCGTAACCTGGGATGATCAATCCATGAGCTCCATGGGTTACAAAGAATGGAAAGATTACTTTGCCGATACTAAAGAAGTTAAGGAGGTGCTGAAAGAATGGGTTCAAAATGAAATAGCTTATGTTAAGCGCCAGATGGTCTGGTTCAAAAAAGACAAACGGATTTTTTGGTTCGATGTTTCAGGTTTAAATTACCAAGAAAAGCTGGAAAAGATGGTCAAAAAATGGTACGCTAGCTAAGAATGCCAAGAAAAATAGAAATCTCCCACAGAACAATAATTTTCGCCGCCGTATTTGGAATTGTTCTCTGGCTGCTGTTTTCGATTCGCGACATAATTCTACAAATTTTTGTGGCTTTGCTCATAACTTTAATTCTTAATCCTCTAGTAACAAAACTATCCAAGTACAAGGTGCCAAGGGCAATTTCGGCAGTAGTAATATATTTATTGCTTATGGGTTTGTTGGGGTTGAGTGTCTCTGAACTCATTCCGGGATTAATTGAACAAACTACTGGATTTGCTTCTAGTTTGCCAGGCTTTGTTTCTAATGTTCAGTTGCCGCTAAATCTTAATCAAACATTTGCTCAGGAATTAACTAATCAATTGTCCCATGTTCCTCAACAGTTGGTTGGTTTTGTAGTGTCTATTTTTTCGAATACCTTAACGATACTTACAATAATAATAATTTCTTTGTATCTGGTGATAGGTTGGCCAAACATGGAGAAGGAAATAGAAAACTTCTTCGGCGAACAAAAAGCTCTAGCTTTTAAGACCACTTTGAGGGAATTAGAAATAAGACTAGGTGGTTGGGCGAGAGGTCAAATACTACTAATGTTGATGGTGGGATTATCAATGTATGTTGGATTGTTGTTAATTGGTGTTCCATATGCTTTGCCACTCGCAATATTAGCGGCATTTTTGGAAATAGTTCCGATGCTTGGACCCATTATTGCAGCTATTCCAGCAGTGTTGGTTGGTTTTAGTGTATCTCCTTGGAGTGGAGTAGCAGCTGGTGCATTGGCATTTTTGATTCAGCAAGTTGAGAATTATGTCTTTGTCCCAAACATTATGAAAAAGTCAGTCGGCTTGAGTCCGGTGGTAACTTTAATCTCCATTATTGTTGGATTTGAGTTGGCAGGAGTGGCGGGAGCTATTCTTTCTGTTCCGGTTGTAATTTCCATTGAGTCTCTTCTTCACTCAAGGTTTACTAAGTAGTTTTTCCACTAAAAAGGCCCGCACTTAACAATGCGAGCCATTTTATACTCTGGATGGTAGTAAGCCAAGTTTTGTTTCTCGGTAATAATCTATCTAAGCCCTCACTTTAGGATACAAACGGGGTAGACACCCTTTCCTGATCGGAGGTTGCAGCGGCGAGGATTGCCCTTTTCACTCGTGCGTTTTAACCTTTAGAGTTAAACAGCCGACATAGTCTCTGTTGCTCTGACTAGCGCTTACGCGTGTAGCCTTACGGCTACCAGCCTGTCTATCTGCTGCCTGGACTTTCCTCTCTATCCTTAACGGGTAGAGTAATTACCCTCCATCCAGAGTATGTCTATTATACCCTGCCAATGCAAGTTTAGCCACGAAGTGTGCTAAAATGAGCCTGTCTATGAAACTTGTAATCCAAAGGGTTAAAAGCGCTTCAGTCTCAGTTTCTGGGGAAACCGTGGGTAAAATTGATAAGGGGCTGTTTATTTTGGTTGGAGTTGGAATTGGAGATATTCTGGAGCAAGCTGCTGAATTTGCAATAAAAGTGTCAAAATTGAGGATTATGTCTGATGAAAACGACAAAATGAACCTGTCAATTAAAGATGTCAGTGGAGAAGTTCTTGCAGTATCACAATTCACTCTCTATGCCGACACCAAAACCGGAAATAGACCATCTTTTATTAAGGCTGAAGAGCCAACAAAGGCAAGACAGATTTACGAGTATTTTGTGGAGACCTTGCGAAAAGATGGAATAAGCGTAGAAACTGGAAGATTTGGAGAATATATGATAATCGAGACAATTTTAGATGGACCGGTTACAATAACAATATAGAACACATATGGCTAAATACTTAATTACCTGGATTAACATTGATGTTCCCGATATTGATTCTGCTGACAAAGTGTTCGTTGACATATTAAAGTTAAAAAAATTTAGAGGCACTAAAAATACGGCTGAATATGTACTGAATAAAGATACTCGTATAATTGCATATAAAGTTAACGATGCAATGAAGGATAATTCTAGTAGTCTTCAATTAACCACTACCACTGAAAACATTCTTAAAATAAAAGAAAGATTGGAAAAAAATAAATTCTTTTTTCAAAGAGTAGTAGAGAAGTTCAAAAAGCCAATAAATTTATTTAGCTATCATGAAGACAAAAATAAAGAAGGTAGCATCTCCAGAATAGTTGTTATCACTTTCTTATATACTTGGGGTCAAGTTACTTTAGGAGATTAAATAAGTTTATATTTCTTTAAAAATTCCTCCAATTGTTTTTGAGATCTATATTGTCTGCCTATTGAAACAAATAATTTGTTCATTTGACTCCAGTATTTTTTAGGAATTATTTTATTTAATTTGAGTTCGGTTTCTTGGGGTGTTTTTGTCTTCACCCAACCAAGAGTGTTACAAATTCTGTGGACGTGAGTATCGACTGCAATTGCAGGAATTCCAAAAGCTCTGTTTAAAACTAAATTAGCAGTTTTCCTGCCAACACCCGCAAGCGACATAAGATCTTCTGCCGTGTTTGGAACTTTGCCGTCAAAGTCGATTAGTATTTTGTTGGCTAACAATTTAAGATGTTTTGCTTTTGTTTTGTAAAATCCAACTGGATAAATTAATTTGGATATTTCTATTTTACTTAAATTGTTTAAACTTCGGATATTGGGGGCTTTTACAAACAACTTTTCTTGACACACTTTAAGAGTTATATTGTCATTGGTTCTAGCTGAAAGAAGAGTGGAAATTAAAGTTTTATATGCATCTGATCCAAATACTTCTAAGGGAACAGTTGTGTAATTATCACTGAAACAATTAAAAACCTTTTGCAAATTGTGCATAAAACATTTAAAGCTATTTTTCTTGATACGCAAAGAGCCCCTTACGGGGTGCCCTTTGCTTCTTGTTTCAAAATTGGTTTATTTTTTTCCACCAATTCTGAACATTGTTGTTCCGCAAACTTCACAAACACCTTTCATTGCGGGTTTACCATTCTTCATGGTTACTTCTTGAAGGTCTTTTCCTTCTCTTTTTGCTCTACATTTAACACAGTACATATTATTTAAGTCACCTCCTTTCGATAATTTTTAACCTTGAATTTATTCAAGTTAAAATTTGGAAATAGTATATCATTGCCTGGAGCTTTGACTAGCTTCAAATGCGTATTCACTTAGCCTGTAGTAGTTTGTTTTTCCAGGCTGAAATAACAATGTTATGCCAATATATTGGCGTTTTTGGTTAGTTTTATACTTAAGATTATTAAAATTTCGTGAAAATATTTTCCCCTCTTGACAGCTTCAAGCCTGATTGACTTACATGGTGTTTAGTTAATACAATGACTCCAGGTTATAAAATGTTATTTAATACAACAATTGGTTTGCTTGCGGTCACTATTGTTTGGTTAATTGTTTTAAGTTTTTTTCTTTTTCAATCAGTAAATCACTATAAAAAACTCTTAGGTAAGACAAAAGATGCTGATTTAAGAAAAATTTTAGAAGAAGTATTGTCTTCTGAAACTAAAAACCAAAAAGATATTAAAAATATTTTTAACCAGATTGATATTCTTAAGAGGGAAGGACTAAACCATATCCAAAAATTGGGGCTTGTCAGGTATAATCCTTTCAACGATACTGGAGGGGATCATAGTTTTTCACTATCAGTACTTGATGGAGTGGGAAATGGGTTTGTACTAACTGGTTTACATACTCGCGATCGAACAAGATTTTATATAAAATCAATAAAGGAAGGAAAAGCTAACAAGGAGCTTTCTCGTGAAGAGATAAGAGCTGTAGAATTAGCTTCAAAGTCTTAAATAAGATACAATTAATTTTTAAAACATATGAAATTAACTAGCAAAACCACAACACTAATACTTAGCTTTTTGGGGCTATTTTTGATTTCAACGGGCATCTCTTGGGGAGCATTTAGCTATCTAAACAAAGGAGTGGGTGATGGTGGAACACCTCTTAGTCCAAAATCAAGAATAAACCTTAATCAGCCAAAAACAGAAGAATGTCCAATAAATGGTTTAAAATACACTAAAGATGAAAGAAAGATTTGGGAAGACAGAAGGCCACTTTTAGCTGTAATCGAAAACCACAAGGATTCTCGGCCTCAATCTGGGATTTCCAAAGCTGACATTACTTATGAAGCTGTTGCCGAGGGTGGAATAACCAGAACTTTAAATGTCTTTTATTGTGGCGTATCTGCAGAGGATACTAAAATCGGTCCGGTTAGAAGTGCTAGAGTATATTTCATTAATTGGGCGGCTGAGTATGCTAAATTCCCAATATTCCTACATGTTGGTGGTGCCAACAATATTTGTAAGAACTGTCCAGGTGGAATTAAACCATCGGGCGATGTCGCTAAGAAAGTTGACGCCTTTGAATTACTCGCAAAACTTGATTGGCGGTATGCAACGGGTAACGCTATGGATGGTGGTACAAACATTGGCTACCCTGCGGTCTATCGTGACTACGAAAGAATACCTGGAGCGGCTGCAGAACACACTATGATGGCTC
>ERZ1292625.2598-Hain-H41-01um-R1-2598-length-16282-cov-5_pt1 | contig 16282 bp, 27 predicted proteins | sample MGYA00564400_ERZ1292625 | MGnify/ENA primary metagenome ERZ1292625 (study PRJEB36523, sample SAMEA6512639) | groundwater metagenome | collected 2019-01-08 | study: AquaDiva: Metagenomics assemblies of 32 groundwater samples | reverse complement strand
TACATTCTTTTGATAGAGTGAAACCTTCCTTATTCATTATTGAAGATCTAGATGACCATGGGCCAATTAACGATTTTTGCCCTTTATTTGTAATTATGTTGAATGTTCTACCACCATATCCTTCACCCGGTTTTTCATAGTAAAGAAATTCAACATATCCATCTTTTTCAACAAAATAAAATGGATGACGGTCTAAATAAACAAGATTTTTAGGTATTTTATCAACTAAAATCTCAAGATTAGGCAAATTATCATATTGTTCATTATAGTTTACTCTGGCATCTAAAACATTCATATTACTCTTGCGATAACTTTTATGTAAAACAGTAAATTTTACTAGGTTTACCAATTTTATTTTTTTGTTCACCGACAATTTTTATTTTATTTAAATCAACTAATTCTTTGATTTTAACATAAATCTCTATATAAGAAGATGTTGGATTTAAAGTTAAAACATCTTTAATGATAAAATTTTCTTTTGGCCAATTAATAATTTTTTCAACTGTTTTTTCTTTGGCTTCTCTTAATAGTTTATTATATTTTTTAACAGCATCTTCTAATTTAAAATAACAAAATCCATAATGTCCAAATTGGGAATCACTTGGATAAGAATATTTTTTAGGCACAATATTGCCACCTATTTTAAAAGATTCCTGTCGGCGTGAGAAAATCAATTCATATATTTTAGTGACTAAATTAGGTTTTGAAACTTCATAAATATACCACCCATCATCAAAATCTTTAACTCTTTGGTAATTATTACCTCGAAATGAAAATTGTTTTTCTAATAAAATATAACCTTCGGAGTCTGTTTTCATAATTAATTTGTGTTATTTAAAAAAATAGAGGGAATAAGCAAACAAGGTGGGACTTTTAACAGAAGTAACCTTATTTTTCGCCACTCTAAAATCAATAATACCACATCTTTTAATTAAAGTCAATATCTTTTTTACTTAAATTAATTTTTATTTATCACCTAAAGCGTAATCTAAAAAGAATAATATTACTAATAAAAAGAATATAATTGTTGAAATTCCTACAGAAAAACATGAAAAAATACAGAATCAATTAACAATAAAAACGCTAATATAGTTCCAATGATTGATATTACAAATCTTAAATTAGAATTAAACTTTAACATAATATTTCTCAAAAAATAAACAAATGCAAAACAATGTTATTGACCAATTTTTGAATTTGTGATCATAAAGAAAATCTATAAGATTATTCCATTCAAATGAAATATAAATAGTGCGTCCGAAAATAGGATACTTTTTGCCAATTTTGAAATTAAAATAGACATTTCGACATAAAAATCCTACCAATCGAGTGGTGGCCCATCTATTATTAAAATTTAAAATGAAATCTTTCTGAAAGAAATCATCTAAAATAGTTAAAAAAGTAACCTTCTGATCCATGGTATTTATCACCTTGATATAAAAGAAAACCTAAAAATAATGTCCAAATTAAAATTATTAAAGATTCCCAAATAATCTTTTTAATTTTGTTTTTCATTAAATTGTTCTATTTTAAGAACCCCAGAATTTCTGAAACTTCTTATCCCAGAACCAAATACATAACCGATAAATCTATCTGGTAGAACTTCAATTGGAACGGTTAGATAATTTTTAATTTCCCCGCTTCTTTTTTTATATTTAACTTTAAATTTAGAAGGGGAAATAGCGAACAGAAATTTAGGTTTCCTTATCATAAGATTTTCCATTGATTGTTAATTATTAGAGTATCATTTAAATCGGTTACTTTCGGAACGGCCAATCTAAATTCTTTACAATACCCAGGATCATACAATATTTTTCTCTCGAAGTCAAGAACTTTTTTACCAATTTTAATGTTTTTTATTTTACGAACATTTACCCATGAAAATTCCCAAGGATTACGTGACTGAAGATAGATAACTTTATTTTTAATCATAATAAAATTTAATATCCTTAGAATTATAAACTTTAAACCAAGTTTTATAATAAGAAACGATAACACCACGTAAATGACCTTTAACATTTTCAGGAAAATCAAGATTATTTATTAAACTCAAATATTTTTTTTTATAAAACTGTAAAACTTCAAGAGTAACAGCCCTGCTGTGAGTTTTGCAATAACACATTTTAAAACAAAAGGAGGAAATTAAATATCCACATTTTCGAGTTATTTTTTTATCATTTAATTTATTTAAAATATCAGTAAGGTTCACCATCCCTGGGCGACTACCAAATGTAAATTTATCTAGATTCATACTATATTCAATCTATTTTTACTTAATTTAACATATTCTTCAGAAATATCAATCCCTAAATAATTTCTTTGTAAATTCTGTGCCGCAACTAATGTAGATCCTAATCCCATAAATGGATCACAGATTAAATCATTTTTATTTGATGCGCCTTTAATAAAATATTCAGCTAATTTAATAGGGAAAACCGCAAAATGTGAATCAGCTATCCTTTGACTTTCGGAACCGATGGATATTAAGGTAGATGGAAGAGCGCCTTTAGGATTAGGTTTCCATTCTTTATATTCAATAGTGTTATTATTATCCTTATTTCGAGCAAATCTTCTTTTTATAGGTTTTTGCATTCTTTTAATACTTATTTCATTATAAGTCACTCTCATTTCATCTAAATTAAAAACAAAATTATCACTTTTAGTAAACCAAAATATATATTCTATTTTATTACCGAATCTATAACGATAGGGTAAATATTTACCTTTATTCCAAAATAATCTTTCAAATAATTTAAAGCCTGTTTCCTTTACGATTCTACAAACCAATTCAAAAATATGGATAGACCGAAAACCATTAACTACTTTATCATCAATATTAAGAATAAAAGAACCATTATTAGATAAAACTCTATGAAACTCTTTAATTTTAGGTACTAACCAATCATTATATTTATCAATAGTAATAATTTCTTTATAATTATATTTATCTTCTATTCCGGCATAGGGCGGACTGCAAAAAATTAATTTACAAAACTCATCAGGTAATTCTTTTAATACCATTTCGCAATCACCGCAAATAATTTGGTTAATAAAATCATTCAACTTCTACTCCAAATAGTTCTTTTATTTCGTTTTTATTTACTTCGATACCCATTTGTGGACGAAAATCACTTACATTAAAGGAAACGTCTTTACTATCTTTCTTAAATGGAATTATTTTATATCCATCAGACCTAAAATATAAAGTACCATCTAAATAAGGTTTTTTATCGGGCTTAACAAAATATTTATAATTAATAACTGTCTTAATATCTCTAGAATCATCACATTCTCCTAAAAATAATCTATAAGATTTATCTGATGCAAGTCTTTTATATATTAATTTAGCTTCTTTTTCAGAAACTTCTTTTATGAATTCACTTGTTTCTAAAAATGATTTACCCCAATGGCAAACTGCCATACCATTTTGTTGTAAACATGTATTAAAATTATGAATATCTAATCTTATTAAGCACAATCCACCCATTTTTCCAACAACCATGCTTAACCAATTTTCTTCTTCTTTTGAATTAATTGGAGCAAAATACCTATATTTCATAATATTATAATTATAAAACATTTATATATAATTGTCAAGGAAAATTTATGTTACTATTTAAATATTTAATAGTTCTATCATACATAACTAAAGATCCCGCAACGGAAACATTATGGCAGTATCGTCCTGGCAATTTAACAATATGTTGACATTTATCTAAAATTTTAGATGAAATACTTCCATCTTCTGGACCAAGTATATAAATACATCTCAACGGATGAGCAAATTTTTCAATTAGTTTAGATTGTTCTGTTATTTCTACTCCTATTAATTGGCAACTATATGGTATAAATCTTAAAAAATCATTAAAATCCTCAAAGTTATATAAAGGAATATGATTATAAGTTTTTGATGTATCAGAACATTGATGTTTATATCTTTTACCTATAGTAAAAATAAAAGATGCTCCAAATGAATATGATGAGCGCCATAGTGTCCCTATATTATGTTCGGTTTTACAATTTTCTATTCCTATACCAAAATAACCACGCATAAAGTATTATATTAAATGATTAATTATGTTTCAAAAAAAATAGATGGTCAGGATGAAGTGCTTTAATAATAAAATGTGCTGGAGTAGGATGTGGGGTTTTGTGCGAAAAAATTGGAACAAATCCTAATTCGTGTAAGGGTTTATTACCTCTTTTATGATTTATTTCTTTTTTTACAACTAAAAGATTTTCGAAAGTATCTTTTCCGCCAAAACTTTTAGGTGTTTTATGCTCAAGTGAGGATGATTTAAAACTTATTTTTTCACTGGTGTAAGCGCATTTTCCGTCCTGAATCTGATATAGAACTTGCCGTGTAGGTTTCAAACGACGCATAACCATCTTACTATAATTGGTAACAATAACGGTTGGGCATCTTATTTGAAGTCTCGGAGTATGAACAATATTATCTATATTTGGACGCGGTTCAACTAATAACCATTCTTCAAAAGTTAATGGTTGCCAGTAATCTAATTCATTTAAATTTAAAGAGCCATCTGGGTTCTTTTTATAAACTACATCAATGGCTTTGGCAGCGGGGGTAACTTGGTCAAAACTAGAATTGAGTGCGATCATAGCCTTTTTAATAGTAGTTGTTCCAATCGCCATAAACAGGGAGTTCAAAACAAGAACAGAATGTTTATCTAAGAAGTTCATTATTAATATTTAGTTTAATATTTTAAAACCTAGTAGCTCAGTAGGGATCCTCCCCCTAATAACCTAGACATCAACCAGGTATGTTAATAATTACATCACCGAGCTATTTAGCTAATTATTTTATAATAAATTTGGCCGCTCTAATCCATTATTCTAGGATACTTTCTCATTCAGGGTGAGATATACTGATATTATATTATAGAGCATAAAATTAGAATATTAATAATAAATAATGGAGGCTAATGTTGGTGCTCCCCCAACTACTCAAATTTACAAAATTCGTGTTTTAGGTAACGTAAACTAATCAGCCAAAATTTCTGGCAAAAGATGTATTTGAAACATCTGGATAAATCTTATGATGATTTTCCGCAACCTATGCGTTTTGCCGTTATTCTTTTTTTATTCTTTATACTATTCCATCCATTATTATAAGCTAATCTTTCATCATCAAAATAAATATTATTATATTTTTGTTTTTTGGCTGATTTAATTCCATCATTAAAAGCCTTTAATATTTTTTTAGATCTTTCTTCCCCTGCTATTTTATCAAAATATTCTGCGGCGCGATCTCCGTCTAATGGATTGAATTTTTTCATAGTTTTTTAATTTTTTTAACATTTTTCCCATATTTCTTTATTACCTTCGACACAACTCAAACCATGTAATCCATATTTTTCTTTAATATACTCAAGAGCTTCGTTTTTAGTATTAAACATTAATCTATCACTACCAATACTATCTGAATAGGAACATCCTTTATATTCAAAAATTGGTCTCCAACATTTATCAAGATCACTCTCGTAATTCCATTCAACTAATTCACCACCAAAAAATATTATTTTAAGTAATTCAAATGATTTAAAATATTTAGGGGTATGTTTTTTAACACAATCTTCATACTCACGATATTCTATTCCAAATTTATTTCCATTTGTAACTATTCTAAATATTGTATTATTCATATTATTTCATAGTATATAACATATTTATTCTAATGTCAATATTATTATATTAATTAAATTGGTGGCTCAAGTATGACTTGCACATACATCGCACAGAGCTTCGATCTGCCGCTCTACTTTGGAGCTATTGAGCCTTAATTAAATTGGTACTTCCGGCAGGCCATCCTCCTGCAACCTTGTCCTTAGAACGGACTTGCGCTATAAATTGCGCTACGGAAGCATAAACTAAAATGCGAATAAAATATGGCTGCCAATCTTCGTTATCCTCGAAGTCTAATCGGGTCAAAACCGATTTTGCTAGTAATTACAACAATTGGCAATAAAATATACTAATTATTATTTCATTTATATAAAATTGGTGTTGCCGACGAGACTCGCACTCGTTAGACCTTTTACGGCTTCTAGTTTGAAAGACTAGGCGCTCGACTACTTAGCGTTCAGCAACATTTCTATGTGTTATTTTGAATTTTCTTTAATATATCAACTGCTTTTTTATATGGAACGGTGATAGCATTTCCTTGTTCATTAACAAGAGTTACTTTTTTTGTTTTAGTTTTATTTTTAGTCTTATTTTTTGGTTTTTTCATATAATTGTAAAATTTTAATTTTTTTTAATTTATTTATTTTTTGTTGTTTCTTCCAATTATTATAAATTATTATTTGTTCTTTATATTTTTGAAGTTCTTCATTAATAGTTTCTATTTCTGAGGGTTGACTTTTTTTAAATAGTTTATCTGGCTTAGAGGATTTATTCATACATATTAATTATCTTTAATTAATTTCATAACCAAAATTATAACATAATGTTTTAGAAATATCAAGAAAATAAAATGTGGGTTTGGTGAGAATTGCACTCACGATTGTTAATTTTAATTAACTACGGCTTAAAAGGCCGTTCCCATAGCTACTCGGACACAAACCCATATATAAATTGGCTCCAAGGGTTAGATTTTAACTAACAGTTGCTTTCGCGCCACATTAACAGTGTGGTATGTCTAACGATTCCATCACCTTGGAATAAAATTTGCGAGCAATATATCCGTAATGATCGGATTCTTAAAATTTGGAAGATTCTCGTGCATCCATAAACACCTATATTGCAAAAAAAATTATGGGTATATCTTTAATTATTATTAATATAAGTAGATTAAAATCTAAAAAGAAAACTGAACAATTTTTAATTGGATATTATAATAGTCATATCAAACCTGTAATAATTACAGAAACTATTTAATAATATCTTTTGTAAATTGGACGCTCGCTGTAGTAACACTCTACATTACAGAACCTTATGAGGGTTCCACAGATACTTACCTGCCGCCAGCTATATTCTTTTTTCATGTTTATTCATAAATCATGGTCCAGAAAATAGGATTTCAACCTACAGGGTCTTTCGACATTAGCTCCCAGGGCTAACCCGCTAGCAAATTACGGTCTATTTCTGGATAATAAATTGGAGAGCGTTCTAGGTTCTTCCCCTAGTAAAAAGAAGGTTGCAGCTTCCCCCGTTCAAATAGCTCGGTCAACGCTCATTAAAATTACTAAATCCACTCACTATTCTTCCATAAACCCCGACACCAAAAAATCTCTCATAATTTCCCATCGAAAAATACCTATTATTACATTTACCATACCTAGAATAATAAGGTGCATCATTTAAAAAACTCATATTTCTATAATAATTTAAATAAGGATAATAATTCATTTGGAAGTGCCGCAAACCATATCCTGTGCCCATAAATATATTTCCTTGATTTATGGAACATTTTTTCATCCATTTATGTCTTAATTTAAAGAAGTTTTTATTCATAGTTTTTTATTTTGAAAAGCACTCTATCCGAGACTTCCACTCGGTACTGAATCGTGACAAGATTCTATGATAAGTCATTCAACAATAGAGTTTTAATATGGTAACGCTGATAGGCATCGAACCTACATTAATTCCAATTATCCACTCATTGATTCGTAGTCAAGGCGATTACAGCGTCATAAATTAAATTGGGGTAAACTACCAAATTTTCGTTGGTATCGTTATAGTTCACAGCTATAAGGCATTATAAATTATGCTAAGTTTACCATTAAAATTTCTCTATGTTACCTACGATAGTTAGCCGCCATCACCAGCTTAAACTTAGGAATTGAACCTAAAAACTCGCGTTCTTCTCTATCAAATTTAGCTTCTGTTTCAATATGAACTTCTTCTAGTAAATCAAAGTTATTACCTTCCGCATCAGATGCTAAACAGACTTGATAATCATCCGGCACATCTTTTAGTTTTTCAACTAGTTGTTTTTTGGTCATAATTATATTATACCTTTCTTAAAATCAAATAGAGAGAATATCATATTTAGTTGAAATGCAAAGCTACTAAATATTTACATCGGACATTCTCTCTAAAATCTATATATTTTTCAAAAATCTAATCTGGCCGGTTAAATTTCTAACATTTTGCCAGTTTATTCCCTTAGCTATGATAGTATACGGAAAATTAATCTCTTTGTCAAGTCTTATTGCTTCAACTTTTTCTTCAGGTGTAACAAATTCCTCGATATAATCTAAAGCGCCCTTATTCAATAATAATTTATAATATTTATCCTTAAAATATTGCTCTACCTCTAATAAAACATTTAATTCTAAATTTTCTTTACTTACTAATGTTAAATATCTAAACATTAAGGTTTCTGAAGGATAATCTGATAATGGTGCTATAACTATAAGAGTATTCACATACATTATTACAGTGAATTCTTATATAAAGTGTGGTAGTTAATGGACTTGCACCAATGTAATCCGAAGATAATCGCTCTACAGGCGATTCCAATTGCTGCTCTGGCAAACTACCATTAAAATTGGTGGAGCAGAAGAGTGCCGCCCTCTATTAATTTTTTAACCTTTTTGCAAGAAAGGTGTAACCACTGGGTTACCCACCACCCCATATTGTCTTATATATCAAACATTATATTATTTAAAGATCGATATATCGGATATAAAAATTGGCAAGTGCGGCTGGTATCGCACCAGCATTAATAGAATGATTACTATATACAATTTTGGAGATTGCTGCATTACTTGTCTGCTACGCACTTATTTAAATTATTATAAAAAATTAGCTAAATAGGAACATACTTTATTGAATGTTTATTTCAATGCGACAGATTCACGGTCGAGCGTTTATTTTTGATTATGGCTCAAAACTATTTAAAAGCTCTCTAATATTCACATCTATTTAGCTAATATCAAATCATTATTTCTAAACAAAAACCCGGATTTTCTCCGGGTGACTTTCAACATAACTACCTACTAATCACCCACTTACATAATTGACCCCCTATTATATTGACTGAATTCAGGGGACCAATAAAATCTCATATCTAAACTACAATCAAACATATACTTCATCAAAAATTATTACATCTAAATTTCTTAAAAGTGAAATGCTATTTCTCACTTTCTATATACATTTTAACATAAGTTAATTAAAAAGTCAAGAGAAACTTTTATTTATTTTATGCAATTTTTATAATCAACTCTTGCAAAATTTGGAATACCTAATCCTGTTAATCCATTATATAAAAAAGTAACTTTTTTACCTATCCATTTGTTCTTTTCTTTTAAAAATATAACCCCGTCTTCAAAAGATCCTTTAAATGTTGCATTAAATATATTATTTTTCCATTTTAAAGTAATTATTTTACCAGTTTGTGCCCAATTACCTTCGCCTTCTAAGATATCTATAATAGTCCCCTCATCATCATCTTCTGGTTTTAATTTTAAACAATTAGAGGATCTTTTATTTTCATAAGGGGCATCTAAACGCACTACACATCCTTCATATCCATCATCTAAGTAATCTTGATATACTTTAAAAACATCCTTTTCATTATAAGCTATATTATGCTCGACTAATTCTATATATTTAAAGTCACGAATAATATCTTTTAAACCATTTAATCTATTTTTGAAATTGGACTCATTACTTATATTTAAAAAATTATAACCATCATAAATATAATACTTTACTTTTTTTCTACTTAAACTTAAATCATCTTCTGTAATATGGACTGTTTTTCTTACTAAAGATATAATTTCATTCAATTGAAATCTATAATCATGATTATAAAGTTCTCCATCTAATATTAAATCTGGGTAAATACTAAAAAGTGATATTAATGATTCAAAAATATGAGGCGCAGAAATTATTTTTTCACCCTTTCTAGAAAAAGTTCCATTTTTAGTAACTACCTGTCTCATTCCATTATATTTTCTACTTACATATACAGGATATTTAACCTTATCCAATCTATCTTTAAAATTTTTACATAACATTGGTTGGACAAATAATTCTTTATCAATATCATTTATTTTTTCAAAATATCCTTCTTTTAGTTGTTTAATATATTTAGAATTAATTTCTAATTCAGCTTGGTTTTCGGCAGATGTCTCATTAGATCTGCCAACATTTTTAGGTTCAGTTTTTGTCCAGTTATCTTCTACAATTTTACCTTCTATTTGCCCATGACAAGATCTGTATAAATTTTTATTCTGTTCCATCCACCAAACTATAACTTTACCAGTATTACTACGAGCATATAATTTATTATAAATTTTCATTTAATCTTTTTTATTCCAAAAATTATCTAGTGCTGTTTGAATACATCTGTTCTCAAATTCGGCAGTTGAATCATTCTGACCATCTATTAAAATCTTATCAATTATTTGTTTATTTATACCATCCAATATTAAATTAGCCATATTAGATTTTTCAATAGAATTTAATGGTTGAAGGGTTATTATTTCATCAATTCGACCCTTTCTTAATAAAGCTGTATCAACATTTTCAATATGATTTGTTGTAATAAATATAAATTTGTTCTTAACACTATTTATCCCACTTAATTTATTTATAAAACAATCAAAGGTTAATCCACCAAAATTATTTGTTTTAGTAATATTTTCTCTACCATTCCAAATATTATCTATATCTTCAAATAAAACTATATCTAAAGACGGACATAAGTTATTTAAATTTCGTGAAAACTCTTCATTATCCATTAAACTTAAATCAAAAGAATATATAGTTAATCCTAATTTCTTAGCTATTTCTAAAATTAAAGCGGATTTCCCCTGACCAGGAGACCCGTTAAGTAGCATTCCTCTTTTATGAACTATATTTCTTTCATAATACCATTCTTCTGCACATATCCATTTTTTGACCTGATTTAATACATATTTACCTTGATCTGTAAATTGATATTTATTTTTTATAATAACATCCGGAGAACTCCATAATACTTCATTATGTTTTAGAAAAACCATACTTTCTATCTTTTTTGTAATAGATAGAAATGGGAGATAGGTATGAGCCATCATTACTTTTTCTTCTTGAAATGAATCTCCTTCTTTTTGTATAGAAGCTGCTGGTGGTAAATAATTATCATCTATTTTATTTTTGATACTTCTACCTCGTATTTCTATTATTTGGAATCTATTAAATTTCTTTTCCAAATTATCATGTTTTAAACATTCTTCATAATAATATCTTCGAACTATTTCATCAATAAATTTATCAAAATTAAAGGTAAAACTTAAATATTGAATTTTTAGAGATCTATTATTTAAATAACTATAACCTGATACAAATAAAGGAATATACCACTTATAAAGAAAAATTTCAAAAGTATATAATTTAAAGTAAGCCAGTAGATTTCGATTATATTTTAATGAATATATATTACTTCTTATTAAATCATAATTATTAAAATTTAATATAAAAGAATTATTATAAAGTTCCAAGTATGCTACTTGATCTAATATATCAGGCACAAGTTTGGTTTTCCAAAATATTGAAAATATCTTAAGTAAAATATTTTTAGATTGTTGATAAAACAAAACAATCGGCATTAAAAATGCAAAATAGCCTAAATTATTCATTGAGAGGATTAATTAAAATTACAATTTCTATGTCTTACGTGACCATCTTCGAAAATCTCAAAGAAATGGCTATATTCTTTTAATTTGTTCATGTCTATACTGAAACCACATTCAAAACAATAGGAACCTCTATCACGCCACTCTATAATATCATAATTATCTCTAAATTGCTTAGAAAAGCAATTTTTTGGATTATCGCCTTTACCATTCATAAAACTTCAATAAATAATTGTACCTAATGAAAGACCAAGAATCAGAAGAATAAAAATTAACCAAAAAACTTCCAATATAAAAACCCAATCATCTTTAAGAATTTGCATAAAAATACTAGTTGGTTTAAATATTATTTTATTATTCTTTATATCCACGCATTTTTCTACATTTTTCATGACGACCACTGCATTTTCCACCAAATCTTAAACAAGAAATAGTTTCTAATCCCTTTAATTTACCAGTTTTAGCGGTTGCTACTCGTTCAACTTGACTCGCCTAAAGACCATGATGTGCTCAAGTGAGATGCCGCCGCCGTCTCCGCCAAGATTGGCAATTCGTTTTTTCTTAAGGACTCGGTTGTAGTAATGCTCGAGGCTCCACCCAAGGGCCTGCATTAATTCTGTCGTGATGTGCCCATTATTGATTTTCGTTCGACACAGCACCCTGTCACCGATGATTACGATGATGCGTTCACGCACGACAGACGCCATGCTGTTTAAACTGGCGTAGTAGTCGGAATAAAAGCTACTGGCTTCTTTATGATGAAGTGCTTTTCGGCTACCGATGATTTCTAAAAGCTGATGCAAGGTCGGGTTGTCAGGGATAGCGGCGACCCCATTGGACATCGAACCGAGGAACCGTTCCTTATGCCGCTTCTGTTCGTCAAGGGGAACACCGATCCAGTAAAGCATGTTTCGGCTGAACTGAAAATAACCGACTCCGTTTTTATCATCGCCGTAAGGAGGACTCGTAATTACCGTATGGCAAGAATGGTCTTCCGTGAGCTTGCGAGCGTCACAGCAGAAAACCTTTGCGTTGGCAGTCTTCGGGAGGCTGTCCACGTTTCCCATTGCGGCAAGGGACCTCTTCTTAAAGGCTGTAAACACGTTCGGGCGAAACCGCTCCAGATCCTTTCCCTGCAACTTACGAAGTCGAATTTCACCACGGTAGGTCAGCATCGTGTCTCTGGCTGTTGCAGACAAGCTAACTTGGAAAAGCTCTCGCAAATCCTTTTCCTTAATTCGAAGAATGGCGGTTTGAAGTGCCCGAAGGGGCTTAAGAGATTCTTCCAAATACCAAAACCTGATCAACTCGGGAACGTCGTCTACCGTGGTTCTTTTGACATTCGCCTCCGCTTCCTCAAGCAATTTTTGATAACAAGGCAATGACCGTTTTCCCGATACGTGACGTGTCTTTACCTGACTCAGCAGCACTGCTAATGGGTTAATATCGCATCCGACAACAGGCCTCCCACTCAAGACGGCTTCTACCAAAACACCCCCGCCACCGCAGAACGGATCAAGGATGGTTTCACCTGCCGGAACGTAATGTTTGATGACGGCTTCGGCTAACGGAGGATTGATGGCCGCAACGTAGGTATGAAGTGAATGAGTAGCGTGTTGCGTTTCCGTCCCTGGAAAGTTCAGATCCAGTTTGTTGTCCATCCTATCATGCTGCGTCTCAAATCCAAACTCCAGACGGTCGTGAATGGAGTTTAACGAAAGGCTGGTGATTTCTCGAATTGGGGATAGCGGCATAATAGCTTTGAAAAGTTTTTTACTTGGGAAGAAAGGTAATAATTCAGTATGATCTTCAAAAGATTGAAATTCTCCTTTACCTAAAAATCCTTCTTTATCACACTCAATAAATTGTTCTCTAAATGGTTTAATATTCATTTATTTTTTAAAATATCTTTCTTGAGATGGATATTGTATCCATAACCAATCCTCAGTCATAAAATATTAATATATCAATTTTTTAGAAAAAAGCCAATTTTCTAGTTCGTGAATTTCTTCGTTAATTTTATCTTGTAGTTTTTGATCTAAGTTTTCACTAAATTGTAAATAACAGCGATATTGTCCGTACTTAACTTTTTGTTGTAATATTTTAAACCCAGGATCTTGTGTCTCTATATACTCTAAAAATTCATTAATAATATGAAACCAAACAAATGGAACAGGGCCGAGGTCGAATCCATACCAATTTTTCTCAATACGATATCCCCAGCGCATGAATAATTGGACAGTAACAGAATTCTCATCATCCAATTTATCATAATTAATAATTTTATATTTATTCTTGAGTTTCTTAATAATATCCATAATCAACTTTCCTTCAAATATTCAATTGTCTCCTGTAATGTTTTAAATTCTAATATCTTATGTATTCTATTTGTATCTATTGTTAAAAGATAATCATATTTATTCCTAAAAATAACCCAAAATCCACATTCACCTTCCACTCTACCACCAATTTCTATATCTTTTAGACGTTCTTCATCTAAAATAGTCACCATAATTTCCCCACTATCTTCTAAATCAAACATGATTATTCCTCCTAATTAAAATATGCAAATGTGAAACTTTTAATCAATTTTTTGTTAATTCTTCTAGTTCTTCTAAATATTTACTCATTTTACTTAAAAATCCAATATATTCCTTTTCTGTTATTACATTTTTTTTAAGCTGCATCTCTACAACAATTAATTTAATTTCTTTTAGAGAAGATTTAATCTGATTTAAGTTTTTCATAAGTTTTTATAAATTGGAGGGGGAATTCTGTTAAATCTAATTCGGTTCCAGGTTTGTCCATAGAATCTATTATAAGACATGTTACCCCTAAATCACACGGAGTAAAACAAAAAGTAAATCTACCCCCTATTGGAGAAAATGCATGTTCTTTATTCGGTCTAGATAATAACCATTTATTATATTTTTCTAATTGATTATTGTTTAATTCAAATTTCATATTTTTTTATGAGGATTCACCCAAAAAGCTTTACCATTTTCTTGATACTTATATATAACATAACCGCCATAATAAGACAATTTAATTTCATCCTTATTAGCTGTTTTAATTAATCCACCGCATAAGGGACCGCCAATAAGTTCCATATCTTCTATATTATCGTTATTCTTGTTGTTGTTCTGTTCCATTAAGTTCTGGTGTTCCCTTTGGTTTAATCTTTTCTAAATCCTTAATTCTTTTTAAATATTCAATTTCCTGAATACTTACATTTTCAGCAAAAACAGCGTCGCCTTTCTTTTTACCTCTGCAAATTATTATATCATTTTCTTTAGGTAATCTACCATTATTTTCTTCACAATTCTCTATATTTGGCGACCTATCTGTATTGAACATTAAACATTCTATACTATTTTTATGATCTTGGCAAGTAATTTTTAATGTAGGTGTTTTCTTTTCTCTACTTTTCCATTGTTTAGTTTCCACTACTTCAGCTACAAAATGACAATAATCATCTTCTTCTAATTGTTTAACTACCTGTAAATTAATTAAATCAGGCATCTTTTCTTTATAGACTTCTAATAGATTAGTTGAATAGCTAAACCCAAGATACGCCTTTTCTGCGAAAAAAATTCCCAGTTTATAATTCTGATTATTGAAATTATAAAGTTTCATATGTGGTTGAATATGTCTCCTTAGTGTATCTCGTCGGCTATCTTTTATAATAGGTTTACCTTTTTCATTTTTTACTTGTTCATTTAATAATTTAACAATATTAAATAGATTAAAGTTATATTTTTCTCCTAGTTCAATACATTTAAGTTTTTCTTTTTCGGTTAGAAAATTCCATAAAATAGCTTCTAACATCGTTTTAGATCGTGTTTCTGTTAACATATCATCCATAGAACCACTTAATATAAGAGATGATAAAATATTAACTGGAATACCAGCTTCATTAGCCGCTTTAAATATATCAAACTTAGTAGAATATAAATGACGAAAATCTTTTAATTTTTCTATAGATTTTTCAGATATACCCTTAATCGTTCCTATACCAAATCTTATTCCATCATTATCAACCTTAAAATCTATATCACTTTTTATTATATGCGGAGGATATAATGGAATTCCTAAAATAACCATTTCTTTATAAATCTGAGATAACATTTCATTGGTATTGGGTTCAAATTTAACCATTTTTAATACAGATAAAAAGAATTCTTTTGGATAATTAGCTTTATAAAAAGTATTAATTGCAGTCATATAACCATAACTATAACCATGCCCCTTAACGAAAAGGTAGTCGGCTGACCTATTGCAGATATCCCAAAAGTACTCAGTTATATCTTCTGGAATATTATTTTCTTTTCCTTTCTGTTTAATTATAGGTTCCCATTTTTTAATTTCATCTTTAAGTTTCTTACCGATACAAAACCTCACGTTATCTGCGTCTATAGCTGACATTTTATAAATTTCTTGACATATTTCATTAATTTGTTCCTGAAAAATAATTATATTTGCTGTAGAAGATAATATCTTATCAAATAAAGGATGAATACTTTCTAATTTTCCTTCATTAACATATCTAACATATTTATCTATATTAGACATTGACCCTGGGCGTCCAATTGAGACGCAGCACGAGATTTCATCTATATTTTTAGGTTTTACTTTTAGTACAGTATTTTTTCCTAGCCCCGATTCAATTTGGAATAAAGAAGAATAAC
>ERZ1292625.2597-Hain-H41-01um-R1-2597-length-16286-cov-13_pt1 | contig 16286 bp, 18 predicted proteins | sample MGYA00564400_ERZ1292625 | MGnify/ENA primary metagenome ERZ1292625 (study PRJEB36523, sample SAMEA6512639) | groundwater metagenome | collected 2019-01-08 | study: AquaDiva: Metagenomics assemblies of 32 groundwater samples | reverse complement strand
TTTAAAGCGGCTTAAAAATCAAAAAGAAAGAGAAAAACTATATAAATTAGGAAAATTAGAGCATGAATTTAAAAAGTATAATAAACGAGGACATTAAATCGGCGATAAAGAGTGGATTAAATGATAAGGCCTCGGCTTTGCGTTTTTTAAGTAGTGTCATAAAAAATAAGGAACTGGAAAAAAGAAAGCGTCTTTCAAAAGAAGGAGAATCATTAATCGAGCTCGAAAAATTATCAGAGCTCACCGACGAGGAGATCATTAATGTGATTTTGGGCGAGCTTAAAAAAAGGAAAGAATCTATTGCCCAATATGAAAAATACGGCCGGGAGGATTTGGCGAAAAAAGAAACGGCAGAGCTTGAAATTCTAAAAAAATATGTCCCCGAGGAAATGCCGGAAGGAGAGTTGAGACCTATTGTAAAGAAAAAAATTGCCGAGATTGACGGGGTAACCATGAAGGATTTTAGCAAAATTATGGAATCGGTTATGGCCGAAGTAAAAGGGCGCGTCGGTGGAGAAGCGGTAAAGAAAATAATTGAAGAAGAATTGAAAAATGAAGCATGAAATTCTTATTTATAATAAAACAAGGCGCCGAGTTCCGGAAAAATTAATAAAGTCCATTATCTTAAAAGCGTTTCAATTTTTGAAACTAAAACAGCCGATAGAACTGGCTGTTTTAGTTGTTGATAAAAAGGAAATTAAAAGGTTAAATAAAATTTGGCGGAAAGTAAATAAGGTGCCCGATGAGCTATCTTTTGGCTTAAACAGTCGCCAAACGGCGAAGTTTGCCAAGGGTCCTCATAGTATGTTAAGCTTAGGTGAAATAATAATTAATGCTGAACAAATTTCTGACAAAAATAATTTGTCTAAGATTTTAGTTCATAGCTTGCTGCATTTATTAGGATATAGTCATGAGCGAATGAAGGGTCTGGAAAATAAAATTTTGAAAAGTTTAAAACTTAAAACTTAAAAATTAATTTTTTTTATTTATTTATGCCGCGGGAAGATATTGTCATTGGTTTGGATATCGGCACCACTTCAATTCAGGTGGTGGTCGGTTCAAAGAAAAAGATGCAAGAAGCACCCCAGATTATTGGTTGGGGCGAGGCGAATTCACGGGGCGTTCGGAAAGGCGTGGTAGTTGATATTGAAGAGGCGGCTTCTGCCATCCGCGAGGCCTTCCAAAAAGCCATTAACCATGCCGGCATTAAATATAACGAGGCGGTAGTGGGCATTGGCGGCAGTAATATTTTTGTGAGACCCTCAAAAGGCGTAGTTATTGTTTCTCGCGCCGACCGGGAAATTTCAAAAGAGGACATCCAAAGAGCGCTTCTTCAAGCTGAAGCCATTCCGGCAAGTCCCAATCGGGAGATTTTGCACAATTTAGCTAGGGAATGGACTGTTGACGGCGAGCATGGCATTAAAGATCCTTTAGGTATGACCGGCGTTAAATTAGAAGTTGACACTTTGATAATAGAATGCGGGACATCGGTTTTAAAAAACCTTCGTAAAGCCGTAAGCTTGGCCGGCATCAAGACTAAGGAACTGGTTTTGTCGCCTTTAGCCGTCAGTTATGCCGTATTAAGTCCTCGCCAAAAAGAATTAGGGACGCTGGTTTTAGATATTGGCGGCAGTACCACCGGCCTGGTTATTTTTGAAGAAGGCGATATCTTTCATGCGGCAATTTTGGGAATTGGTTCTTCACATGCCACCCACGACTTAGTTTACGGCCTTCAGGTTGACGTTGACACAGCCGAAAAAATTAAAAGAATTCACGGTTCGGCTTTAGCCGAGAGCACCAGTTCGCGGGATATGGTTGACCTGAAAAAATTGGGCGGCGAAAGTTCAATTCAAAGAAGAGAGATTGCAATCATTTGCGAAGCGCGCTTTTCTGAAATTTTTGAAATGGTCCAGAAAGAACTAAAAAGAGCGGGGAAGGCCTCAATGCTTCCCGGTGGCGTGGTTTTAACGGGCGGCGGCAGCAGGATTCCTCGCTTGGATAAATTAGCAAAAAAGGACTTAAGCTTGCCGGTAAGCCGCGGCGTAGCCCAGAAAATTTTAGGGCCGGAAGAAATTACCCAGGATCCGGTTTTTGCCACGGCCTTGGGACTTATAATTTGGGGCTTTGACGAAACTTTTAACCGTGTTATTATTGACAATTCTAATAGGTCCGGTTTTATTGGTTGGCTCAAAAATTTTATCCCCTAAACATAAATTAGCATGGCTCAAATTAAACCCGATGTGGAAACATTTGCGAGAATAAAAGTTGTTGGTGTTGGCGGCGGCGGCGGTAATGCCGTCACCAGAATGTTCAATGCCCAAATTAAAGGTGTTGATTTTATTGCCATTAATACCGATGCCCAAGATCTCCATCACACCAAGGCCCAAATCAAAATTCATATTGGGAAAAATTTGACCCGGGGGCTTGGTGCTGGCATGAATCCGGATATCGGCCGCCAAGCCGCAGAAGAAAATCGTGATGAAATCCAAGATACTTTAAAAGGCGCTGATTTGGTTTTTATAACTTGCGGTATGGGCGGCGGTACTGGTACCGGCGCCTCTCCGATTATTGCTGATGCGGCCCATGATGTTGGAGCGTTGGTTGTCGCCGTTGTTACCAAACCTTTCTCTTTTGAGGGTAAAAAGCGATTGGCTATTGCTGAAGAAGGACTTTTGTCGCTTCGCGATCGCGTTGACACTTTAATTACCATTCCCAATGACAAGGTTTTGAATTTAGTTGATAAAAACACTTCTATAATTGAGGCCTTTACTATTATTGACGATATTTTAAGACAAGGAGTTCAAGGCATTGCCGATTTAATCACTTATCCCGGCATTGTCAATGTTGATTTTGCCGATATTAGGGCGGTTATGGCTTCTGCCGGACCAGCCCTAATGGGAATCGGAAAAGCGACCGGCGAAGACCGGGCCGTTAATGCTGCCAAGGCGGCCATAAGTTCACCGCTTTTGGATGTTTCGATTGATGGAGCAAATGGCGTTTTGTTTAATGTTTCGGGAGGGATTGATCTCGGAATGACCGATGTTAATGAAGCGGCTAAAGTTATCACCGAATCAATTGATCCCGAAGCCAGGGTTATTTTTGGGGCAACCCATGACAGCCGGCTTAAAAAAGGCGAAGTAAGAGTAACGGTGATTGCTACTGGTTTTGGAGCTAGTAAATATAATAATGGTAATCCGGTTGTTGCTCCTGCCACAGATGTCAGAAAACGGGTTGTGAACGTTGAGATAATTAATGAAGAAGAGGAATGGGACATGCCGGCATTTTTAAGGAGAAAAAAAGACACGGATGACAAAAAGTAAAATTTTCTCGCTTCTTTTACTAAGTTTTGTCGGAGGCGTGTTTTTATGTTCAATAATCAAAATCCCGCCCGTGTATACGGGCGGGATTTTGATTTTCGCCTTTTTAGTTTTGATCGCCGCCATTTTTTCCGTCTCTGGCAGAAAGAACAAAATAATTTTTGGAATTTGCATCTTGATTTTTGCTTTTGGCGTTTGGCGCAGCTTTGAAGTTTTTAGTTATCGCGGCAAGGCAAATATTAAAAATTTTGATACCGGCAAAAAAATAATTTTTTCCGGGAAAATCATTGAGGAACCGGATCGGCGGTCAAATTTTTCCCAGTATATCTTGGAAAGCGAAACGCTCGGCCGCGTTCTTATAAAAACCAATCTTTATCCGGAATATTTTTACGGCGACATATTAAAATTAAACGGGAGAGCTAAACCGCCGGTCCGCCGGTTGGCGGACTCGGGATTTGATTATCAAAACTATCTGGCAAAAGACAATGTTTTTCTTATTAGCCAATATCCCGAAATCACTTTAATTAACCGGCCGGTCAATAAAGATTTCTATGGCCATCTTTTGGGTATTAAAAAATCTTTTATAGATATTATTAATAAAGTTCTTTTAGAGCCCCAGGCCTCTTTTTTATCGGCTCTTTTGGTCGGGGCCAGACGGACCCTCCCCTCTGATTTAGTTGACGCTTTTAACAGAACCGGCACAAGCCATATTGTGGCTATTTCTGGCTATAATATTTCTATTATCAGTATCATGCTTTTTAACTTTTTAAGTTATCTGCTTTTGCCGCGCCGGCTGATTTTTTGGCTCGTTGGCATTGGCTTGGTACTGTTCACTTTAATTGCCGGAGCTGGCGCTTCGGTGGTGCGGGCGGCTATTATGGGCGGACTGCTAATTTTAGCCAAGCGCGAGGGTCGGTCTTATCAAATAACAAATGCGATTATTTTTGCCGGCGCCGCGATGCTGTTTTTTAATCCCTATTTATTGCGCTATGACGCCGGCTTTCAGCTTTCTTTTTTAGCCACCTTGGGTTTGGTTTATTTAGCACCCCATTTTAATAAATGGTTTTCCCGATTGCCTAATTTTTGGTCTTTTCGCGCTAATTTGGCAGCCACTTTATCGGCTCAAATTATGACGCTGCCGATTATTCTCTTTGGGTTTGGCCGCTTTTCTTTAATTGCTGTTTTAGCCAATGTTTTAATCTTGCCCGTTGTTCCTTTAACCATGCTTTTTGGTTTTTTAGCCGGCCTTACGGGTTTTATATCTTTAAAGATTGCCGCGATTTTTATCCTTCCGGCTTGGTTTATGCTCTCCTATCAGATTTGGGTTGTTAAAATATTAAGTCTTTTGCCATTTGCTTCGATTTCATTATGAAAAAGGAATTATCCCCCCAAGGCGGATCCGCCTCTGGCGGAAAAATTTTAATAGGGCTTTTAGCGGTTGCTTTGATAGTTTGGTTTTTAGTTTTAAACCAAAGACCCGGACGGATTTTAGAAACGGATTTTTTAGATGTCGGCCAAGGCGACGCTATTTTAATTAAAACTCCAAAAGGCCAAATCGTTCTCATTGATGGCGGGCCGAATAATAAGGTCTTAGAAAAATTAGGCAAGTATTTTCAGCCGCTGCAAAAAAGAATTGACATAATTATTTTAACCCATTCTCACGCCGACCATGTTAGCGGTCTCATTGAGGTCTTAAGAAGATACGACATTGGCCTTGTGATTTTAAGCGGCGCCGAGATAAAAACCGATGTTTATGCGGAATTTTTGAAAACGGCAAAAACCAATAACGTTCAAATTTTGATTGCCGAAGCGGGGCAGGCGATTCATTTTGACGATAATCTGGAATTTGACGTTTTATCACCGGCCAATTCGGACTGGGAAGTTTTCAATAAAAAAAGCGAAGGATTTGGAAGCGGCGGCAATGATGTTAATGATTCGTCAATTGTCGGCAAATTAACGTATAATAATTTTTCAATAATGTTTATGGGCGATGCCACTTCAAAAATAGAAAATCAACTTCTAGCTTATGGCAATAGTTTAAAATCGGACATCTTAAAAGTGGGGCATCACGGTTCAAAATATTCTTCATTTACAAATTTTTTAAAAATAGTCGCTCCTAAGGCCGGAATCATTGAAGTTGGGGCAAAAAATTTCTATGGCCATCCTTCTCAAGCGGCCTTAAGCCGTTTGAGAATGTTTAATGTAAATATTTTTCGCACCGACCAAAACGGCGATATCCGAGTTCTAAGCGACGGCTTCACCACTGATATTTACAAAGAAAAATAAAAGAAATTTATTGCCAATAAATAATTTTTGTGATAAATTAATTTTGACTTTTATTATTTTTTATAATTTCAAAAAAATATGACAAAAAATCCTAAACAAGAACGAACCGTGGTTTTGATTAAACCCGACGGTATAAAAAGAGGATTAATTGGCGAAATTATTGTCCGAGTTGAAAAACGCGGACTTAAAATTATTGCAATTTCAATGATTAATCCCACGCGGAAGCAAATCAATGAACATTATCCAAAAGATTCAGTTTGGGTTAAACGTTTGGGAGAAAAATCCTTGGCGACTTACGCTAAATACGGCTGGGATCCCAAAAAAGAAATGGGCACCGAAGATCCTATGAAAATCGGTAAATCAGTGCGAGACTGGATTTTGGATTTTATGACTTCGGGGCCGATGGTGAAAATGGTGGTGGAAGGAATTCACGCGGTTGATATGGTGAGAAAACTCGTCGGCAATTCCATTCCGGCTTTAGCGGAAATGGGGACAATCCGAGGCGATTTTTCTGTTGATTCGGCGGTTTTAGCAAACAAGAATCAACGGGCGGTGCATAATCTGGTTCATGCGTCAGAGACGCCTGAAGAATCGGCCCATGAATTAGAATTTTGGTTTTCTCCTGAAGAAATTTTTGACTACAAAAGAGCCGAAGAAGATATTATGTTTTAACTTGTGTATTACTTTTTTCACTTTTAAGATGTTATAATATAGGTGGCTGTGGAGAGGTGTTTTATAAGATTTTGGGCTGAATAATTATATTAGGGAGTCCTACATCGCCCCGATCCGTGGATCGCGGGCTGCGGACACCCACTTGGTGAAGCGCCAAATTTATCTTAAAGATAGCTTCTCCAGGCCACTAAAAAACTTCCCCGCAACGGCAGGGGAGTTTTTTAGTGGCCTTAATTTTCGGGGTGCGGAGAATTGAACTCCGGCTACATGCACCCCATGCATGCGTACTACCATTATACTACACCCCGTTTAATGCATTTAGCGCAGGCCCTTATTCTTTTTCCGTCGGGCACGGCCATCCACTGAAGATTGGGATATTTTCTTTTTTTAGGCGCTGGGTTATACTTACCCCGAAGCTTATTTCGCGGCGTTATGAGCGTTGAGCTTTTGCCGCAGATTTCACATACTTTAGACATAGTTTTATATTTTTAACACACAACCGCATGTTGAATCAAGTTATCTTTTTATATATCATCATTGTAATTTCCGCGGTGTTTCATGAGTACGCCCACGGATTAGCTGCTTATTATTTAGGAGACCCAACGGCCAAAAACGAGGGTCGATTGACTCTCAACCCGTTGGTTCATATGGATTTATTTGGCACTGTCATTTTGCCTTTGTTCTTATTATTTACCGGAGGAATTTTTATCGGTTATGCCAAGCCGGTTCCTTATAATCCTAATAATTTAAGAGATAAAAAATATGGTTCGTTAAAAGTAGCTATTGCTGGTCCTTCCAGCAATTTATTTATTGCCTTGGTATTCGGGTTATTTTTGAGGTTTTTTTCCGACAATATTTTAATGAGCAATATTATCCCGCCAATTTTCTTATCGCTCATAACTCTAATTACGGCTATTAATATTGCCTTGGCGTTTTTTAATATGATTCCGTTTCCACCCCTTGACGGCTCTAAGGTATTCTTTGATTTATTCCCGCGCTATTGGCATCGTGTTATGAACTTGGGCTTTTCGGGATTAATTTTGGCTCTGTTCGTCGCCTTCTTTTTGTTGCCAAAACTGATAAGTTTAACGTTTTGGCTTATTGCCGGCCAGCCCCTTGGGTTTTAAAGGACCCTTGACAAGATTGTTATATTAGAGTACTGTTAAAGCACAACAAGGATCTCTGCTAAAGCGGGGATTTTTTGTTTGCCTAAAAAATGCGTACAATACTAAAATTTAATAGTTTTTGGCTTAAAAAAGCCACAATTGTAACGGTTGTATTGGTTTTAGCGCTTAATATGCCTATAAAGGAAATAAGCGCCGCTTGGGGCTACAATGATATGGTGGTCTTTATCAGTAATAGACCGGAAAACAGGCAAAATTTGCTAATGGTTGTTGGCGGAGATTCGCTGATGGGAATGAATCAATTTTTGCCGCAAAAAACAATTAATATTGTTTTAACGGGGTATTCTTCAACGTCGGATCAAACCGATGATTCGCCGTTTATAACCGCTTCAAATACTCGCGTTCGCGATGGCATAGTGGCGGCCAATTTTTTAGCTTTTGGCACCAGGGTAAAAATCCCATCACTTTTCGGCGACAAGGTTTTTACGGTGGAGGATCGGATGGCCCGTAAACATGATGACAAAATGGATATTTGGTTTTCGGAAAGATATTTGGCAAATAATTTCGGAATTAAAGAAGCGGATGTGATAATTTTGGAATAGAATTTGGAGTAAAATTTTGTAAATAAAAAAACGGCTAAATCACTGATTTAGCCGTTTTTTTATTTGTGTATTATGCATTTATTTGACCAAATCCGAACCTATAATGTTAGAATCAAATCAGAAATGACAAATTTTTTAAGACAATTCAGCCGTTTTCTTTTCTTCGCTCTCATTATTTTTGAACTCCTCAATCAGGCAGGTGTTTTACATTTTACCCTTGATTTCACTTGGTTCGGCTTAGTAATAACCAGTGTTATTGCTTGGTTGATTGTTGAAACAATCTCGTATTTCCTTAGAAAATCCTGCGGCTATCCTTTAGCCGGCTGGGCAATGCTAATAGCTGCGGCCGCGGTCTATCAGGACGCCTTAGGCGATATTTTACGTTTCTACGGCCGTTTTGGCTGGTACGACCAATCGGCTCACTTTCTGGGCGGCGCGGCCGCTGGCGGACTGCTGTTGGTAATAATAAATAATTTTAATCGCTGCGGCAAAATTAAATTGGGCTATATCGGCCGAGGAATTTTCGCCCTCTTCGCCGCTTCTTTTTTTGGCGCGCTCTATGAACTGGAAGAATATTTTGAAGATTTTTTTACCGGCTCTCATCGGCTCGGCGACGGTCCGGACACGGCCAATGATTTATTTTTGAACTTACTCGGCGCGCTGACGATTATTTTAATTATTACTGTTGTTCGCTCAAAATACCGCTCTTATGTGGTGGGCGAGGAGGGAGTCGAACCCTCATGAGGTATTGTCCTCGACGGATTTTAAGTCCGTAGCGTCTGCCATTCCGCCACTCGCCCAAGGCCTGGGGGAGAATCGAACTCCCGTATAGTTCTTTTGCAGAGAACTGCCTTACCACTTGGCTACCAGGCCGCATTCTGATAGCTATTTCTTTGCGTATTTTGCCACGATTTTTAACGCCGAGTCAATTGTGCCTTTACACCTAAAACCGGCCGCATATTTATGTCCGCCGCCGCTACCGAATTTTTTTGCTAATTCCGCCACATTGTAATTTTTATCGGGCCGACTGCGTAATTCGCCGCGAATTCTGTTTTTTCCTTCCTCAGTAAGCAGCAAAGCGAAACGGCCGTTTTTTAAATTTCTGAGTCGTTCCACAAGGCCGTTTAAGTCGTCGGTTGTCAGATGATATCTATTAATTTCTTTTCTTTTAAACCAAGAATAAACAAAATTTTCTTTTGCTTCGTATTTGGTGCGGCCAAGTATTTTCCCCGAAAATTTAAGCGCTTCAAATTTTATTTGACCGTATAAAGCGTTATCAATTTCAATCGGTTTTATTTTAAATTTTTTCATCAGTTCCGCCATTATTTCAAGCGGTTTGAAATCGGAAATATATTTAAAAAAACCCGTATCGGCCAAAATACCGACTGCCAAAACGTAAGCGATTTTTTTATCAATTTTGAATTTAGCGCTTTTAAAATAATCATAAATTATTTCCGAGGTTGAAGAATAAGACGTATTAATGACGCCGATATTTGCCTCCTGATCGGCAATCGGATGGTGGTCAAAAACCAAAATAGGAATTTTCAGATATTTTTTAATATAACCATTAAGCCCCAAACGCCATTTTGATCCGTAATCAAGGCCGATAATTAAATCATAAGATGTTTTCGGATGTTTTGATTTTATTAATTTAGCGCCGGGAATAAACTTTAACGATTCTGGCACGCCGGAAACGCATAAAAGATAATGCGGTTTTTTAATTTTTTTAAGATAAAAACCGAAAGCCAAAAGCGAACCAATGGCGTCGCCGTCCGGTCCTTGATGAGTGACAACTAAAATTCTTTTGGCTTTTGATATTATCTTTTCTATTTCTTTAAAACTGCTATTTTTCATGTTTAATTTCTTCTAATAATTTTTCTATTTTGCCGGCTTCTTCGGGATTTTTATCAAATTTAAAAATGATTTTTGGAACCGGCCGCACTTCTAATTTTCTATTTAATAATTGTTGTATTTGATAAATTGAACTATTTAATTTATCTAGAATTTCTTTAGCTTCGCTTGGTGGATAAGCGCTTATATAAACGTCGCTAATGAACAAATTGGGATTAGTTAAAACTTGAGTAATAGTGACTAAAACGCCGGATTTGGCGTCTAAAAAATTAAATATAATCTTACCCAATTCTTTTTTGAGCAATTTATTAAATTTTTCAGCGCGTTCCTGGCTCATTTTTAAAAAATTTCAACAATCATTTTATTTATCCTCTCGCTTTTCTCGCTTGCCCGGCGTGCCCCTCGCTATATCTTCTTAAAAAATATAAATGTGTCTCCGGCCGAAATTTTAGGTTCGCCAAAATCAACGCCGACGCCAGCCTCGCGGCCGGCTTCAACTTTACCAACTTCTTTTTTTTCAGATTGTAAGCTAATAACGCGTCCCTGAACAATTACCGTATCGTTTCTCAAAACTTCCATTCTTACTCCCTTGACTATCTCGCCCGAGATAACTTTTCCTCCGACAACTTGCCGGCCTTTTTCTTGCCTGAAAACCGCCAAAACATTCAATCTTCCAATTTCTTCGCGCTCAACTTTTGGTTTAAGTTTTTTCTCAATGGCGATTTTTGTCTTATCTAAAATATCATAAATAATTTCTCCGGAAACAAAATTTTCTTTTTGTTTTTCAGTTAAAGATATGGCAAAATCAGTTTTAACATTAAAAGCGAGGATTAAGGCATCGCTTAAATTTGCCATTTTAAAATCGCTTTCACTAACGTTGCCGGCTTCGGCTTTAAGGATTTTAATTGCTCCGTTTTCAAGAGGAATTTTTTCTAAACTTTCCTTTAATGCCTCAACCGAGCTTTGGACATCGGCTTTGATTATTATATTTACAAAATTGGGGGTTTCTTTAGGTTCAATCTCAAGCGATTTTTCAATGAATTCGCCGATTTTCCTGGCGATTTTTAATGCCGGTGAAAATGGAATTTCAGAAGTGGCGAATTTTTCTCCGATAAGTGGCAATTTGGCAAAACCAATTGCCAGCACCGGCGAAGAAAAAGAGGCAATTTTAATCGGATTGCCCAAAAAATCTTCAAGCATTTTTATTTTTCCGGTTGCCTCGCCGCTTGAAATATAGTCGCCGATTTTTATTGTGCCGTCCAAAATAAGAAGCGAGGCCACAATGCCTCGGCGGGAGTCAAGGTTGGTTTCTATAATAATTCCTTCTCCCGGTTTTTGAGGGTCGGCTTTAAACTCATTTAAATCGGCCAACAGTTCAATTAAATCAAGAAGCTGGCCGACGTTCGTTCCTTGCTTTGCCGAAATTTCAACCGATGGCACTTTGCCGCCCCATGATTCAACCAACGCATCATTTTCAGCCAGTTCCTTTTTTACTTTTTCTGTATTAGCTTCGGGTTTGTCAATTTTATTTATGGCTACAACAAAGGGCAGTTCGGCCTTTTTAATGTGTTCTAAGGCCTCAACAGTTTGCGGTTTAACGCCATCATCGGCAGCAACAACCAGAATTGCGATATCGGCAGCTTTAGCGCCGCGAGCCCGCAATTTTGAAAAGGCCTCGTGACCCGGCGTGTCTAAAAAAGTTATTTTTCGGTTTTTGTAGGTGATTTCGTAAGCGCCAATATGCTGGGTAATGCCGCCGGCTTCATGCTCGGCAACATTGGTTTTTCTAATATAATCCAAAAGCTTGGTTTTGCCGTGGTCAACATGGCCCATTATAACCACAACGGGCGGGCGGGGAATTAGATTTTTATTTTTGGGGCTAACCATAATCGTCAAATTATACGGTGAAATCTAATTTTTTGCAAATGACTGTTTTCAAACGATCGCATGAAAACAGTCAAATTTAAAATAATATCTTTACAATAAATGAAATCTCCGTTTTAAATCTAATTCTACATCTATATCTTTCACTCTTAAAAATCTTACATAGGGCGTAAGGTTAAAAATCTCGTTGATAAAATTTATCTCGTCTTTGCATTCATAAGGATGAACAAAAACACTTTTCTGCAATCTATAAAATCCTAAATCTCTCAATTTAGAAGCTAAGGCATTTCTTCCGTGTTTTTTGTCTTCTGGAATATCGAAAATCACTAATCGCCACAGTTTATCCCATCGTGCCGGTTTTTTAATTTCTATTTTATCCAAATTATATATTATAACTCTATCTTTTCCTTTTTCAGTTAAGATGAGTTTAACGGTACCGTCGCCGTATTCTTTATAATCAACGAGGTTGGATTTATAAAGTCTTTTAATGGATCTTCTAAGGCTTAGTTCATTTATTTTCTTCCATTCTTTTATTATCTTTTTTACCACTTTGAAATAGGCGTCGGGCCGGCGCGTCAATGACAAAACGAGCCCTCCTTCTAAAAGCAGTAAAATCTTCTTTTCCACCGGTCCTAATTTTAGGCCCGATTTTTTTATATTTTTCATAATTTTAATAATAGCATGAGAAATGACTGTTTTCAAACGATCGCATGAAAACAGTCATTTGGGAATATAAACAATGGTCTCGTTAAACGATAAACGGAGCCCCGCCTCTGGCGCGGCTCCGTTTCGGCTTCCAATTCCGATTTTCAATTTTGGCGGAAGGGGTGAGATTCGAACTCACGGTTGCCTTGCGACAACTCCGGTTTTCAAGACCGGTGCATTAGACCACTCTGCCACCCTTCCATTTCCTGACTGGCGAGACATTCAGGATAAGTACCCGAAATATACAAGGATTATAGGGCTTTTTGGGCGATAATTCCAGAGGCACATTTGAGGTGTCTCGGGTTGCCATTAAAAATTAAAAACCTCTCATCAAAATAAGAGGTTTTTAATTTTTTGTGGTCATTTTACTTTAACTTTTAATATGGTTATGAAGCAGCTTCCTCTTTTTCCTCAACCATTTCAACGTTGCATTCAGAGCAATTTCCAGACTGTTCTGAAACGTGACCACATTTTGGACATTTATAAGCCATAATTTTTTTCTGATTAAGTTTTTAATCTGCGCAGCAGCTCACGACTATTGCCACTTTGAAAAGAGTAGCTTAATAGATAGTTTTGGTCAAATTTGTGAATTTTGGGCGCGTCATAATGTTTTAGCGACCAATCCTATCAAAAGGATGCCTATAAAGTTGAACGCAAAAGAAAGAAGGATAAACCACTGCGTTCTCATTTTTGAAAAACCCAAGAGACCGATTCCTAATTCATCCGGGAAAGGAGAGGCAATAATTAAACCGCCCATAAGAAAGGTTAGCCATCTAAAATATTTCAATTTGAGCAATACTTTAAATTTTTTTCCAGCCCCTTGATGCTTTGCTAATTCTAGCAAGTGCTCCGAAAGTTTATCTCTGATAAATCGGAAAATAATTAAATCTCCAATGACCGCTCCCATGGCTCCGAAGATGGCGACAAGCACCGCTGAATTGGTTCGAGCGATTTCGCCAAGGGTGGCTATTGCCGGCGCGGTGGTGAAAACCGAAGTAAAAAACATGCCGGCTATAAAACTTCCCAGCAATTTCAATTCCTTCGTAGAGGTCAATATCCCTATTAGGAATTTTGTCTTCACCAGAATTACAGCGATAAAAATGCTCAAGACGATAATCGCCATATCCTGCAAAAAAGAATTGTTTTTGTGATTGTTTGTATTCATTGCGGAGGAGGTGGGATTCGAACCCACGGACCCCTTCCGGAGTCAGCTTCTTAGCAGGAAGCTGCACTAGGCCACTATGCGACTCCTCCAAATTTTAATAATATTTTACATAAAAAACAGTGTTTTGTAAAATAAAAAACCCCTTGCGCAAAACGTCGCGCAAGGGGTTTGACGGCCAAAACCTATTTCTTTATTTGATCTTCGATTTGAGTGAGGATCCACTTTTCGATGTTGCCATTGGACCATTGGGATTTCCACTGGCCCTGAATGCCGCGGCGAGCCCCGGCGAGAGTCGCTATTTCCTTCTCAACAACTTTTCTCGCTACGTTTACTTTCGTTTTATTGTCCGAAACCGAAGTAATTTCAATTTGAAATTGATCTACCCAGGCTCCGCTACCAAGGCCTATCAGAACATTTTGACTAATAACCCCATTTGAGATTCTGCCGTTCTTTTCATCAACAAGCACAACAGGTCGTTTTCCTACCTTATCGAGTTTTTCGGCAGTCAGCTTGGCCGCTAACCATACTTTATTATAAGGAGCATCAAAGACACGCGTCTCGACATTAACATCTTTGAGTCCACTGAAGAAACCCCCAATCAAGATGCTTACTTGTTCTCCCTTCGGAAATTCCTCTATCCTCTCGGAAGGGGCGCTGGTTCCGGAGAGATTCCCCAAGGTCGCGCATCCGGAAAGAATCGGCAAACCAAGCAGTAATACAATAAAAGCGAAAAATGGTGATAATTTTTTCATTGCCAGCCCCTTTCTTGGGTTTGTTAAAGATCAAAAAAGCGTTAAAAACCATATTTAACTGTAATAATTATACTCCAAAAGTCAAATATTGTCAAGGTATATAAAATATTGGGCTTTACAAACTTGAAAAAATATGCTATATTAAGATCCAAGAATTAGATCTTTAAATCTAAGAAGAGAGGTGATTTATGATTGAAATTTTTGTTGAGAAAGTTTCGACTGATGGGAGCAAGGTGGCTCTTCGGGTAGCGAATGTAAGATTTGTGTTCGCTCGCGAACCCGACGGCAGCGTAAAACTTATTTCAAGGAGTAAACCCGGGGCGCAAGTTCGTGATCCGGATGCCTGCTGGGTGCCGAAAAATCTGTTCAATGCCACCTATCGAAAGGCGTGTGCTATTCTAACCCGCTAAATCTGTTCTTTTTTAAGGCTCCGCGGACGCGCGGAGCCTCTTTTTTAATATCGAATCTCTCCAATAAATAATCCGTAATTTTTGTTTTTGCTTTCAAAATTAACCAAATCGGCTTTTCCGTCCGGCCTGATAATGCCGGCGAAATCTCTTACTCCGGAAGAAATAATCGGCGTCTTCAGCCAGACGGCTTCAATTTTTCTCAAATTGTCGGTTAAATACAAAAAATGTTTCAGGCCTCTATCCAGCCAGCGATTGCTTGTCGGATTAATAATGAATTGGGCCCCTTCTTTTTTTAATTCTTTGAGGTCGCCGGGATAATGGATTTCCAAACAAATCAAAGAAACGAATTTTACCGTTTTTTTATCTCCGTTTCCGTATTTCATTGCCATAATTTTTCTCTCGCCGCGAGAATAAGAATTTTGAATGTCAAAAACCGCGTAATCTTGGATGTTCGGGTTTGTTTTCCCCAGCCACTTCATATAAAAAGGCGTCCAGCCGCCGAAAGGCCAATATTCTCCGGCGAAAGTAAGGCGATTTTTGTCAGAAACATCAATTGCTTCCCCCTTCTCATTAAACAACACCGAAGAATCGTATTTTTTCCCGTTTCGGAAAATGTCAAAAGCGGCGATAAAGTTCGTATTTAACTTTTTGGCCAAACTTTGGTGGAAATCAATCCCGAAGGACTTGCCTAAAACATTTTCCGGAAAAACAATCAGGTCAAATTTTTCTCCCCCGATTAATTTATTTTGAATTTCGTTAAAGGACTGGGCGTTGAGTTTTTCATTAGCTGAAAGAACGGCGATTTTTAAAGAGTTTTCGAGATTATCGTAAACAGCGGCGTTTTTTTGGAGTTGAAATTCTGAAATCCGCCAGGCGCCGAAAATAAGGGCGATAATAAAAAAAGAATATAAAGCGAGAAATTTAAAATTCAGGGGTTTAGTTTTCTCCGCCAGAGGATTTTGCGCCAGCCAGAGGCTGGTCAGCCTTTGGCTGAGATCCGCCTCTGGCGGAAAAATTAAAAAAGCGATTAAGGCGTTGATTAAAGCCGCAAAAAAGGTGAGGAAAATCAATCCGCCGAGGCCCGCCAGTCCGACAAAAGGGGAGGAGCCGAGCGCGTTGCCGGCGGTCATAATTGATGTTGGCAGTAAAGAATAATCGGCTTCCAGATGGTCAAAAATGGTCCAAAGAAACGGGAGGGCGATGAATAATGAATAATGAATGATGAATGACGAATGAAAAAATTCGGTAAATTTTTTAATTAACCAAATCAATATTGGCAGACCGAGAAAAATAAGAAGTGAAGAAATCCAAAGAATGGGCTCAAGCGTAAAATAAACCGTTCCCAAACTAAAAATCAATCTAAAAACAAAAGTACCCCAAATTAACCGCCAGAAACTTTTTTCTTTCAGAAAAAAAATAAAAAGCGGCGTCAGCCAAACAAAACTTGCCGGATAAAAATTAACCGGCAAAAAAGCTAAAATTCCTAAAATAGCGGATAAAATCGGCAGTCGCATTTAG
>ERZ1292625.2596-Hain-H41-01um-R1-2596-length-16289-cov-7_pt1 | contig 16289 bp, 16 predicted proteins | sample MGYA00564400_ERZ1292625 | MGnify/ENA primary metagenome ERZ1292625 (study PRJEB36523, sample SAMEA6512639) | groundwater metagenome | collected 2019-01-08 | study: AquaDiva: Metagenomics assemblies of 32 groundwater samples | reverse complement strand
TGTCATGGACACAATCGCGTGGGAATGGAGAGGACATTATTGCGTGGGAATGACACTTCTGGTCTCTATGGATTGTTTGCGCCACAGGATTACCAAAGATATGAAGAGAAATGTTTCCATCTTCAATCCACGCCCACGATGGTCTCTGCCTATTAAAACTCCCAATATTTACATAAAAGTTAAACACATCTATTTCTGCCAAATGTGTATGACCCGCAATCTTACGCTCAGTGGGCGTTGCAATTTCATGGAATCTCTTTTTCTGTTCTTCGTTCCACGATCGATAAAACCATGTTAATAAATTTCTATTCCCTGGGAGTGTTAATCGTTCTTCAAGAAATTTGATTGATAAATACCATTTATCAATGATTTTCCAATCAAGACCCTTATCCCAATTCAATGCTGTATCAAAACGATCCCCATGTGTAACGACAAAACGCGTGTTATTGCTGGTAAATCTATATATTCCTGCAAGCTTTGCCCAAAACGGCCGCATCTTTCTAAGCGTCGTTATCTTATCGTGGTTTCCACCCAAAACGACTCCTTTTTGTTTTATCACTTCTAAAAATTCTCGCCATTTACTCTCCCACACCTGTTTTTGATGTTTGGGCTCTATAATATCGCCATTTGCTATAACAATACGTGCTTTTTTCGCTAACGCCATCCCTAACGCAAAACGAGGTTGATCTTTCGGAGTAAACTCCATCAAATGCGCGTCTGAAAAGACAAATATACCACCTTCGTGTTTCATCATTATCGCTCTAACATTGAAAAATATGACACGATAATCACGCCAAGAATCGTTGGAATCACGACGCGGAAAAAATGTTTGTGACTTGATTTGTGATGCAATTCCGGAAGAATATCTGTAGCCGCGATGTACACAAAAATACCCGCAGCTACTCCCAAAAGCGTCGGTATATACGATCCCACAGTGTTACGCATATAAAACCCAATAAATACACCAGGAATTGTTATCAGAGACTGCGCGACATTTATGCCCAACACCACAAACTTATTCCATCCTTGTCGTATCATAACGGAAAAATCCCCCATCTCCTGTGGTATCTCATGTGCGGCAACTGCAAATGCTGTAGGAAGCCCAAGTGTCGGACTAATCGAGGCTGCAAGCCCGATAACAATTCCATCCAAAAAATTATGGAAACTATCACCAAGCACGAGAAGATACGGCAATGACTCAATGTGCTCTGAGTGACCAGACTGCACACCATGCATATGAAACGACCGCATCAAAAACCTCTCAAGTATAAAAAATCCTAAAAATCCAACGAGTACTGCAATCATTACCTCACGAGGCTCATTTGCCGCTTCCAATGCTTCTGGCAAAATATCCACAAATGCACCAGCCAAAAAAGCTCCAGCACCAAATCCTAAAAGCGGCGTCATGTACGCTCTGGTAAAATTGGGCTTCCACAATAAAATAACGCCACCAATCAGTGAGAATAATCCACCAATGAGACTATATAAAAGCAATATATTCATAGTAAGAACTATACACCACCATCGCCTTTCTTGTCCAAACAGCCTCACTCTGCTATACTACACAGAGGTTACACGCGTCGTCTGGTAAAGATTATTCCTTCTCTTTTGCCTTCGTTGCCGAAGTTACCGCCAAATTCTCATGGATATAAGAAACATTGCTATTATCGCACACGTGGATCACGGTAAAACTACCCTTGTGGATGGCATGCTTAAACAGACACACACATTCAGAGATAACGAAGCAGAAATGCAACAAAAAACTATCCTTGATAGTAATGATCTTGAAAGAGAAAAAGGTATCACCATCCTTGCCAAAAATACTGCTGTCACCTACAAAAACACCAAAATAAACATTATAGATACCCCAGGACACGCCGACTTTAGTGGTGAGGTGGAACGGGTCATCAATATGGCAGATGGCGTACTACTTATCGTAGACGCTGCAGAAGGACCACTTCCACAAACACATTTTGTATTGCAGAAAGCACTAGAACACAATCTGGCTGTCATCGTCGTTATCAACAAGATTGATAGACCTGATGCACAACCTGTAGAGGTGCTTCGAGAAATTGAGAGTTTATTCCTCCATTTGGCACATCATGAAGATCACCTCAACTTCCCTGTGCTTTATGCAATTGGTCGAGACGAGAAAGCATGGAACACATTGCCCACTGATCCTACAGAAGCTGCTACACTCGAACCACTTTTTGAAACAGTCCTAAAATACGTCTCACCACCCAAAGGCGATCCTACCAAACCATTTAAAATGCTTGTCACTACGCTCGACTTTGATACACACAAAGGAAAATTTGTTATCGGAAACGTCACACAAGGCAGTGTAAAAAAAGGAGATACGCTTCTTATCTTAGACGAGAATATCAAACGCGATACATTTAAAGTTGAGGAAGTATTCACGAGCAAAGGTCTCAAGCGCATCGTAACGGAAAAAGGAGAAACAGGCGATATCATTGCTATAACTGGCAGTGATACTGTCTCCATAGGACAAACACTGGCAGATCCGTCAGACCCGACTGGGTTTCCCAAAATGGAAGTAGAAGAACCAACCTTAAAGGTGTTAGTGGGACCAAACACCTCGCCCATGGCTGGCAAAGAAAGCACCTATGGCACACCAACGCAACTAGCTGACAGACTCACACGCGAAATCCAAACAAATATTGGTCTTAGAATTGAACCCAACGCTTCGGGCAATGGATTTCTCGTCTCCGGAAGAGGTGAGCTTCACATCGCAATCCTTCTTGAGACAATGCGACGCGAAGGATACGAACTCCAAGTCGGTAAGCCAGAAGTTATATTTAAACAAATACATGGCGTCAATAGCGAACCATACGAAGAACTAACCATTGAGCTTGATAGTTCCTTTATCGGCATCATCACTGAGGAAATGGGTAAACGCCATGGTGAACTCGTCGACACCCATACCAATGATCGTGGTGTGACAAAAATGGTCTATAAACTCTCCACCAGAAACCTCCTTGGGTTTCGTGGCGACATCATGACCAAAACGAGGGGCAGCGGCATCATTGCTACACGCATCATTGGGTATTTCCCTGTAACTCCCAAAAAACCGAAAGCCAGAAATGGTGTACTTATCTCTATTGAGACAGGCAAGTCTACCGCCTACGCTCTCACAACAGTCCAAGAACGAGGCAGACCACTCATCGGTCCAAGCGTCCCTGTCTATGAAGGCATGATTATCGGGATCAATAACAAGCAAGAAGATATTGACATGAATGTATGTCGAGGCAAAAAACTTACAAACATTCACTCCGCAAATGCAGACGTCGCTATTCAACTCGATCCTCCTTTAGAACTTAGCCTTGAGCAGGCCTTAGATTTCATCGAGGACGACGAGCTTGTGGAAATCACGCCAATATCCCTGCGACTTAGGAAAATTCACCTCTCTAAAAACGGACGCATCAAGTTTGCGCGTACTCTGGTTTAATGTCCCCTGCGTATTCTTTAAAGAGCTTGGTGACTTTCGGATCTATCACATACTGACAATATGGTTGATATGAATTTTTTGCGTAGTATTCTTTGTGTATTTCTTCCGCCGGATAAAACACCGTAAACATCTCCACAGTCGTGACGATTGGATTACGAAACACATGTCCATCATCCAAACGCTCTTTGACTGCTTGTGCTTCACGCATTTGCAGTGGCGTATGACAAAAAATTGCTGAACGATACTGTGTCCCCCCGTCATTGCCTTGACGATTCAACGTCGTCGGATCATGAAGATGAAAAAATATTTCCAGAAGCTTTTTATACGGAAGTATTTTGGGATCAAATGCAATTTGAATTGATTCTGCATGTCCTGATGTGCCTGAAGAAACATCATCATAGCTAGGGTTTTTGACCGTACCACCGGTATATCCTGACATCACTGATGTTACCCCTTTTAAACGCGTAAACAACGCCTCCGTACACCAAAAACATCCTCCGGCAAGCGTTGCTTTTTCCATACACCCATTATACCACCAAACCCCCCGTCACGACGGGGGGTTAACGTATACCTATAATGGTGTGTACTTAGCGTGTTACCGATATGATTGCGCCATTATCAGTCGTCGGTGCACTTACCGTAATGCGATTTTGTGCATCGCGAGAAATATTGTACCCAGTATTCCATCCACCGACTGCTGCACAGTCTGTGATGTTAGCACTATTTAAGGACGGATCCGTCGGCAATGCTGGAATATAGTTTGGCATTAACTGCGCACAAAGATTCGGAAAATTTGTGGAGTTAAATAACGTCGGCGTGGCAGCAACCAAGGCACTTACCTCAGAAGGCAACTGTCCTTTGTTTTCCGCATTATATTGGTGTATGGAATTTAACACTTGCAGTATTGCACTCTGCCTATTCGTGTTATTTGCTTGTCCAAATTGACGCGCTGGATTAATGGCAATCAAGGTGATGGACAATAATATCGCTAAAATACCAATAACGACCAATAGCTCAATGAGAGTAAAACCAGATTTATGTTTCATAGGCAGACGTCCCCTCCAAGGACATGAAATTTCAATGCTCATATTAGCATAGGTACTCAGATTGACCTTGTCAAGTAAAATTACGTAAAATTACGTACGCACAAATGCTATAGCCACCATGACGAGAATATAAACGAGGGCTACAGAGAGAAATATACTCCATCCGATTCGGGAAGTTTGTGTAGCCGCGGGCTTAAGATATGTTGCAGGCACAACTGGTGGCACAAATTGATTATGATAACTAAATGCTACCTGCTTTAAACTGGAAACAGCATCAAAAAGTCGTTTCACAAACTGAGTGCCAACTACTTCTCCGGGTTTGAGGATCTGAAGCTGTTGGATTGCTACCCACGGATACACACCGATGACACTATACATTCGTGCCTCCAGTACGCGCGCAATCGATTCATACAAGTCTTGATTGGTCGTTACAAACAACGAGCCAGTAGTAAGCGTCACGGTCGTATTTGCAACGCGTAAGAACGGTACATCGTTTATGAGCGTTTTTTTAATTTCATCCTCTTTGCCGGCTTCCAATGCGGAAGAAAAACATACTGCATCATCCAAAAGAAGAATCGCTTGCATTTGGGATTTGGGTGACACTGGGCGCAATGCTTTAGCCAAAAACGATTCTAATTCTTTTTCATTAATAATTTCTAAATCCCGCATAGTACTCGGCGGCAGGACACATGCAATCGGGGCTTGCTGATCCATGTAATATAACTGCACACCTTGTCGTTGGATAAAAACTAAAACATTCATATATTTCATCTTATGGAATACTCTTCCACGAATCTATCGTTAACACTCCCTCATTATAATGTACCACCACAGCAACTCGTTGGGTAACAAGCCCCGTTGTGGCTGTCGCGGTAATTGTTTGCGAGGATGACCCTGTCACAGTGACCACCACTGTCCTGTTATCATCAAGTATAATTGTCTCACCTGTATATGATGGATTTCTAATCAAACGTATAAGCGCATTTTCTATACCACTTTCAGCAGCTGAATGCGTCATGGTACCTACCTCTTCAAGTGTTGCGGTATTTATATTGTTTAAAAGTGCGTACAGCGCACCCGTGGTAATAAGTATGCCGATAACGGCAATAAATAGTACGGTCAAAAGCGCTTGACCACTTCTCCCGTTTCGGTGTTTGATCATCGTAACCCCGCAGTCGATTGAAAGGTCATCTGTTGAATGCCTGATGGCGGACGATACGTGCTAGAGATAGTAATGAGAAATTGCACAGTGTCTTTTGCGTTGGCACGTGTGGCGGAATTGCCCACACGAGTCACGGAAAACGTAGAAACATTTGTCGTAGCGCTATGGATGGAATCGGTCGTTGATCCATCCAATAACGTGAGTGTAGTATTTGCTAACAGATAGGTATATATCTGTTCTACACCACTTTCTATAATGCCAAGTGAGAGCGTAGATCCCGTTTGTCCGAGTGCCGGCGCTATAATTCTTGAAGCTCTATGGATATCATAGGCTATTCTTGAAATGATGTAATTTCCGTCTTGTTGCACAGATGCGCCAGCCTCTGATTCTACTTTTATACCTACGGTTGCTATAAACAACTGGCTCATTAAGGCGATGAGGATGCTTAATAAGCCCATATATATGACCATTTCAATAATCGTAAATCCATTGGTGCGTTTCTTACTGTTCATGGTGATAAAGAAATAATCATGTCTGTCAGTTGTGGTGTAAGTGTCGAATCAGTCGTACTGAGAGTCAAAAGATACCGAAAACACCGTGCCGGATTTTCAAACCCTACGGAATCATGAGAAAACGGAAGTATGCCGACAATCGTTTGATCATCTGTAGATGTGTATCGCGAACCAGACGTCCCGTCGGGTCCGACGTATACATACGTAGCAGTTGCACAACTATTATTTACCGCTGCTGCTGCGGCAACCTGTATTGAAATATCTGTAACACTGGAAGACTTGGTAATAGCTGCGTGTATACGGTTAAAGGCCGCCATGGCGCTACCTGTTGCAATCGTTTGCGTATCAAATATTCTCGATACAAACGTTCCATTTAGTGTAAAACTATTGCCATTACTTCCGGGACCTCCTTCTATAATTTTTAGCTCGGTTAATGCATCGCCCGTTATAATATATGAATACGCACGATTGGCTGTAGTGAACACGGTGGATATACCGTTTATGCCAGAATTTACCTCTAATCCACCACACCTAGACAAAGGGTTTGTTCTTTCGTTGGTAATATCAATGACCTGATATTCTTCAGCCCCAGTACCAACAATGATTGCACGCGGGCCAGATACGACAACCACACCTTTCGGATTCATCCCGTTTGTATCATAACTTCCATATATGGTTCCATACTCTGACGACGAAGCCTGTATATTGACAATAAAAAATTCTTTTTGTGTGATGGAGCCTTCCGTCGCTATATATGCACGAGTACCAGATGAATTAACATATATCCCTACCCCTTCTTTGGCTGGAAGTGCAATGTTGGTAACAATAGTAAGATTTGATGGATTACTTATATCGACAATGGTAAGCTGCGAACTTACTGACTCCGTTGCTATAAACAATCGTGTCCCAACAATAACCATCCTATTGCCTTCAGCTGATAACGAAACACCATTGGTATCAAGCATGGGTCGAGACCCGTTTTTGCTAGTAAGGTCAAACGAATACAGCATCGTACCTGTTACCATATACCCTACGTTTTCTCTGGTGACGACCGTGTTTCCGTTTCCATTTGATGGGGCGTTAAAATAACCAATTTCTGCATATTTATTACTTGCATTTTTATTTGAAAGATCGATAATCACAATCTCTTTAGTATTGTTATCCGTTGCTATATATGCAACGTTTTGTTCTGTAAATACATCGTTTGTTTTGTATCCATCAAAAGTTCCGGATACTGATGCCGTGGGATTTGTTGGTGTCGCTGGATCAGAGATACGTACATTTGCATATGATACGCCGGATGCATTGTCCCCAGTTCCTGCAGCGATGGTGCCTTGTATCGCGCTTATGGCATTTGCGACACCACTTTTGGGCAAATCCAGTGCTGAAATAGTTAGCGTCGGCTGACACCAATCTCCAACTCCACCGGTAGCACCTAGCACCACCTCGCCGTCACCCACCGTTCTGACCGCGGTATTTGTTTGTATTCCTGCGTTATAATCGGTAGTGGTTGTATCAGTCAAAAGAATATTTGTATGCCGTGTAAAGTATCGAGAATAATGCACCGATGAAGGAAATGGTGTCAACCATGAAACATCTATCGTTGCGTTGCGACTAGAGATGTCTTCAGTACCCCCTGTCACAACTATCGCACCTACACTATCACGATACACACGCTCAAATGTAATGCTTCTGGTAAATCCATTTACAACGTCTGCTCCCGCTACCAAGACCCACACACCGTTTGTATGTACCGGATGGTATGGTGTACCAATAGCAAGCGCACTCAATTGATCCCATCCTTGTTCTCTTATATTGTTGAGAATATCGTCTAACTCTGCAGCTAAAGGGACTGCTTGTGTGCGTTGAATCTGTTGCGCCTTACCTTCCCGAGAAGCAAAAAACATACCAAATAATGCAGGAAGGATGATAAGTGCCATAGACATGGCAAGGAGAAGCTCGATGATTGATTGCCCATGATCTCGTTTCATAGGTTATGTTTAAAATAACACCCCTCGCTTGTTTATACGCACTGACTGTGTTTCTGTTGTTTGACTATTTTTTACAACAATCGTGTCTTGACCTATGGTAAAAGATCGTACATCACCACTTAATCTACTAAACGATATGATAGACTGCGGCACGCCTATAAAAAATAGTGACATTGGTGCATCTATACGCATCTCGATGTTTGTCGGGTTTGACGGATCATATACTAACCCTGAAAACAAAACGTATTTATTCGCTTCAAAATACACGGAAAAATCAACATATTGTCCTTGGATGACCGTATCAGCTTGCATCGCATGCATTTGTTGATTTTTGATATCACTGATCATTTTTTGGACTACGGTGTTTAGACTCAGGCTTTGATGACTTTGAAATAACGACTGACCTACTATCGCCATGAAAATTCCCATCATGACCATAACCACGATGAGTTCTAAGAGGGTAAATCCTGATGTTTTATGTATGTTCAATCGACTACAAACTCCCTACTTGGCCTATAAGATTGTATATGGGGGCTATGATTGCCATCATCATTCCCCCCACTATGACACCTACGATGACCAAAATTAATGGCTCTAGAAGCGTCACCATGTACTGCAACTGCGTCGTGACTTGATAGTCAAAGTATTCGGTCAAATCTTGCATCGATTTATCAAGTGTTCCACTCCGCTCTCCTATTTCTATAATCTTTACCATCAACGATGGTATCGATGTTTGCCCGTGCAAACCATCCGTCATCCGTTTCCCAGCACCCACAAAGTCTCTGGCGCGTACAATCGCGGCGATGATATCTGGCTTCACTGCAACGGTCTCGGTCAACTGTAATGCGCTATAGAGAGGAATTGCTGATGTTAAGAGTAAATACATACTCCGACAAAATCTCGTGAGATCAATTTGTCGTGCCATCACAGAGACATACGGCAAACCCAACACTAATCGCACGAATAATCGCTTTTTTTTCTTATACAAAAATACGATAAGAAACAGTAATCCTACACCACCAAAGATGACTGGTATCGTGTAATGGATAATGACGTCTGATAAAAAAATCATAATCCTTGTCGGAAGCGGTAAATCCACACGTAATTTCAAAAACACGCTGGCAATTTTGGGGATGACAAACGTAAGAAGCAGAAGGAGCACTCCCGTAAACACAACCATGATGATCATAGGATACGTGAGGGCTGCCTTGATCTTATCCATAAACTCTATATCTTTTTTTATGGTTGCCTTAATATCCTTTAAGACCACATCTATGGTTCCTGACTCTTCGGCCGCCTTTATAATAGTGACCGTGACGCTGTCAAATATTTGCGGATACTTTAAAAGTGCACTGTAGAGAGGCTTTCCTTGATTGATATCTGCCTGTATGCCAAGGAGTAAAATCTTAAGATTTCCATTCGCGTCAGTGACGAGCGAATCAATCGCCTCTGACATCGTAAGCCCCGCATTTACCATGGTGGATAAATTACTCAGTAACCCAAGTTTTTCATTACTCGGCAGTGTTAAAGATGTCGTTTTCATACAGACTCCACCTTAGTCACTCGAAGAATTTCTTCTATAGACGTGATACCCTTGGAAACCTTTTGCAAACCGTCTTCAAGCATGGTAATCATGCCCTCACGTATTGCTTGTTGGGCTATCACGTCAGCATCTTTTCTCTCTGTGATAAGTTTTCGAATCTCTTTGGAGATCTCAAGAATTTCAAATATTCCGATGCGCCCTGCATACCCCGTGTTACGACAATTTTTGCATCCTTGGCCTTTATAGACTCGTATTTCTCTATTGTCACCAACGGGACTGTAATGTTTGTTCATAATTGACTCTGGCAAGCTTTTTTTGAGTTCATCTTCCGTTATTACCATCGATACACGACAATATTCACAAATTTTTCGCACTAACCGTTGCGCCACAATAAGGCTGACGCTGGACGCCACGAGAAATGGCTCTATATGCATATCAGTAAGTCTTGGAAGTGATGTAGCAGCGTCGTTTGTGTGAAGCGTCGATACGACCAAATGTCCTGTAAGTGCTGCGTTGATCGCAATGCCTGCTGTCTCCGCGTCGCGTATTTCTCCCACAAACACGATGTTTGGATCCTGACGAAGGATGGACCGCAATCCACTGGCAAACGTCAGATTTGTTTTGGTATTTACCTGTATTTGATTAACACCTTTCATCCGATACTCAACAGGATCTTCTATCGTGGTAATGTTTTTTTCACGAATATTTAAAATTTGCAGCATCGCATAGATAGACGTTGTCTTTCCACTCCCTGTAGGACCGGTCGAGAGTATCATGCCGTATGATCTATGAAGTGCTGCGGTAATTTTTGCGACCGCTATGTCATTCATACCTAAATCCGCAAAAGAAAATAGTCGATAGTGCGAGACCAACAACCGCATCACTACTTTTTCTCCTTCTACCATAGGAATGATTGAAATACGTATATCGACGGGCTGATCATCGTGGATGATGCGCATCTTCCCATCTTGAGGCGCTGAGTGTTCATCGGTACGCAAATTTGCCATCACTTTGATGCGACTAATAATTTGACTGTGCATGGATTTAGAAAAATGCAACATATCATGAAGCATCCCGTCTATACGAAACCGCACCAAACTATCCGCCTCTAACGGCTCTATATGGATGTCAGACGCTGTTTCGTCTACCGCGGTATGAAGCAACAAATCTACAATCGCACTAATCGGTGCATCACCTTCTGTCTTGTATTGCTTCATAAGCTCGGTATACACCTCTTGGACATCGCGTTTATGAAGCTGCAATGCATTGCGGATATCGTGCTCTGTGGCATAATGCACCAATATTTTTTGCCCTGTTTTCTTCTCAAGGACTGCTATAGTGTGTGTATCTTTTGGATTTTCCATGGCGACTTTTATCCCATCTGCCGCACGAGAAAATGGAATGAGCTTGTGAAGCTTGGCAAATTTATCAGGTACAATCCTATAGACATCGTTTGGGATCGTTATAGATGATAAATTCACAAACGGGATGTTTGCATACTCTGCATAAATTTTGCCCAAATGCTCATCTGTCACGATATTTTTTTGCGTTAATGCTTCAGAAAGAGTACTGTGCGTTTTTTTGGCAAATTCTTCTAACGCAACGAGCTCAGTATCAGAAATCAAATGCGTCTGTACTATGAGGGTGTGAAGATCAGCGTCTGGTATATTCATAAAGCTAATATCATCATAAAGAATTAGTCCAGTATTGACAAACGGCAACGCTTCGCCCTATGCTAGAAGTGCATCCATAAGAAAGACTATGAAAAAGAAATCTGCCCGATCAAAAAAAGCTGTGCATCCTAGTGATAGTGTGATCATCCAACTAGGGGTTGCATTTATTGTTGTTTGTGGATTTGCGTTACTTGCCTACTCGATAACACGATTTTTACCGTAACCTAAAGAGGGTTTACTCAAGATAATCTTTTAATTTCTTACTTCTTGAAGGGTGACGCAATTTTCTCAAGGCCTTTGCTTCTATCTGACGAATACGCTCTCTGGTGACCCCAAATTGTGCACCGACTTCCTCAAGTGTTCGCGGTCTTCCGTCTTCTAACCCAAATCGTAAAATAAGCACTTTTTTCTCACGATCAGAAAGGGTGGCTAACACTTCTTCCATGTGTTCCTTGAGAAGCTGTCGCGACGTCTGATCATATGGTGTCGGACCGGGATCCGAAATGAAGTCGCCAAGATGCGAGTCTTCTTCGTCGCCAACGGGCGTCTCTAAACTCGTCGGCTCTTGTGACACTTTCATAATCTCTCGAACTTTCACGACATCTATCTCCATCGCTTTGGCAATTTCCTCAGGTTGTGGCTCACGACCGAGGTCTTGCATCAGACGACGAGAGATTCGAGCAAAGCGATTGATGGTTTCCACCATGTGCACAGGAATTCGGATTGTACGCGCCTGATCAGCTATGGCGCGAGTGATGGCTTGTCTAATCCACCACGTGGCGTATGTCGAAAATTTAAATCCCTTACGCCAATCGTATTTCTCTACCGCTCTGATTAACCCCTGATTGCCTTCTTGGATAAGATCAAGAAGCGACATGCCACGACCGATGTACTTTTTGGCAATCGATACGACGAGTCGCAAGTTACTCTCTGTTAACTTTTTTTTCGCGCGCTTATCTCCTTTTTCGTATTTTTTAGCCAAACTCATCTCATCTGCAAACGTTAAAAGTGGAATACGTCCGATTTCCTTTAAATACATACGGACTGGGTCAGAAATTCCTTCATCACCCGCACGAACAAGCGCCTCGATTTCTTTTTCAAGATCTGCAATACTTTTTCTGGCTTCTTTTTCTATATCTTGGGATGTGGTCTCAAAAACGTCGATACCCGCTCTGATCAATTGATCGTAGAGGTGATCTAAATCTGCAACTTTTTCTTCAGGTTTTGGGAATACAACGAGGATATCTTCTTGTGTGACAAATCCATTCTCTTTGCCTTGCTTGACGAGGTCAGCCGGCGAGGTGTTTACCCGTATTTTTGTCATAGGTTTCCGAGAGCAGCTGTTTATACAAAACATGCGGCTTCGCTTGAGGCTTATTATACATGATCTACCGTTCTTTTTCTAGGGCTGCGCGCTCGAGCGTAAGCGCCTTTAGAGTGTCTTCCAATAATTGGACATCTGAAGCTGACGCGTCTTCATTTTGCATGGAGGTGACTAAATGCTTCATGGTATTTCGAATATGGAGTCTCCGTAATTCTATAAGGCTTTTTTTCCACTCACGCTCGTATCGTACCTCATCAACAAGAAGCTCAGCTATATCCCACAAAAACGCTTCATCAAATACCGGAAGTAATGCTTTGTCAACGTCATCAGCAAAATCTTTAGGGTTATATTGTGCATGCGTCTTACACCATACAATCAGCTGTTTTACTATTTGTTGAACCGCAGGAAATGAGAATTCATCAACATGCACGTCCGCAATCACCGTGGGTAATTTAGCTACCGGATCTCCCTGTACCAGAAGTGCCAACAGATACAGCTCTATCCGCTCTTGCCTTGTAAGCGTCTCTTGTCCGGGGAGTTCTGGTCGTACATCTACCGGTGTCACACGCCCAGTTTTTTGCACTCGGTTAAGACTCTCTTGCACCATTTCTTCTGAGACATCTAATTTTTTGGCTAACACGCGCACATAATGCCCTGACACGATGGGATTTTCTATCTTTGCAAGTATTGGCACAACTTCTTCGGTAATTTTCTTTTTGCCATACGAGACTGTTGAATCAAATCGGGAACACGCTGATGTGATGAAGTAATCATAAATAGGAACAGCATGCTTTATCGCTTTTTTAAAGGCGACAGGATCTTCTCGTGCTGCGTCATCTGGATCTTTCCCAGATGGCATCGTCACCACACGCATATCAAATCCGCTTTTCTCTGCTATCTCAATACCACGTCTGGCTGCTGCATCACCCGCAAGGTCACTATCGAGCGCAAACACTAATCGCTCAGCAAAACGCTTGAGAAGTCGTGCATGATCCTCGGTTACCGCCGACCCTTTTATCGCAACGACGTTTGATATGCCCGCTTGAAACGATGAAATCACATCAAGCTCACCCTCCATAACGATCACTTCCCCAGATTTTTGTATCGCATCCTTGGTGACATCTAACCCAAATAACACACGACTTTTGATATACACAGGCGTCTCTGAGGTATTTATATATTTGGCCTCCTTGGCTTCTTTATCAAGGAGTCTTCCTGAAAATCCTACAACCTGCCCACGGTGATCTTTTAAAGTAAACATGAGTCGCCCACGAAATCTGTCGTAATACCCTCGCCCACCCTTGATGACAAGTCCTGCTGTCTCGAGAAGTTTATAGTCATATCCTTTTTTCACTAAATATGCACTGAGTCCATCCCACGTATTTGGGCTATACCCTATACCAAAGGTCACGATAGATTTATCAGAAATACCACGAGTCTTTACGTACGCGCGGGCATTTTCACCCACTTTATGCTTGGTGAGAAGGTAGTGATAATACTCGCTTGCTAGATGATTTACTTCATACATGCGTTCTTTTATCCGACTCTCTTCTGTAGGCGCGACGCGCCGTGTCAGCGTAACTCCTGCTTTATGTGCCAAAGTCTCCAGTGCCTCAGCGAAATCAAGATGCTCATAAAACATCACAAAATCAAACACCGATCCGCCTTTGCCACACCCGAAACAGTGAAATGTCTGCCTGTCAGGCGAGACGATAAACGATGGAGTTTTTTCGTTGTGAAACGGACACAGACCCTTGAGGTTTCGCCCAGTTTTTTTCAAGGTTACACGTTCCCCAATCACCTCGACGATATCTATGCGTATTTTGACTTCATCTATGTCAGACATAATAGTCTGAGAAGAATACCACGAATGGTGCGTACGGTCTATTTTCCATCTTCTGGAGCGAGTGTCACCATGATGGTTGTGTCTTTCTTTTCATCATCTGTGGTGATGGTCACGGTGCCGACCAATCCGTTTTTGGCAACCTTTAAGGTCGTCAGTGCGCCCAGAGACATCGTCTCGTCAGTACTCCACCCAGAACTATTTAATTTGTCTTCATAAAATGAGACTACCGCATCTGCACTATCCTTGGTCGTAAATATGAGCCAGTACCCCTTCTTCCCCTCCTGCATACCAGAGGCATTTCCTGCTAGTGTTGCGTTGGCATACAACGGGAAGTCCTTTGGGAAATCAGCAGGAATTTTTCCTTGACCAATACTAACTTCCGCTCCTGTCTTTTTGTCTTTATACACAAATCCTTCTCCACCCTTTTCCATATCAATGGATACACCCGTCTTTTGCTCAATGCCCTTTTTGACCATATTTGCGCCAAACCGAGAGAACAAAAATTTTCCAGTAGCAGCTAACCCTATACCCACAAGAGCCAAGAGTATAAAACAGCCGATGCCAAACTTAGCGATCGTTGGCAGACCCTTACTCTCTTTTTTTATTTCAGTTTTTTTATCCATACGCCTCCTTAACTAATAATAAGTACTATCTTCTGTTATACACTAATTTTAATTACCCTGCTGATGGAGTAGGTTTTCTATCCCACCGATGACTTCTTACTTGACGTATCAACTCCAAGCTTAGTTTTCCTTTTTCTGCTGATTTGACGTTCGCGTCTACATTTTTAATTTTTCGCATACCAGGAATGGTTGTACTTACATCTGAATTTGAAAGGATAAATCGCAATGCTAATTCAGGCAGCGTCATATCTTTTGGCAATATTTTTATCAATCGTTCTGCATGCTCTACACTTTCTTTCAAATTTTTTGGATCAAAATATTTATTGCGCCAATCCCCCTCGGGCCAATGACTCTCAAGGGTTAGTGATCCCGTAAGGGTTCCCTCATCAAATGGGACACGGGCAATCACTCCAACATTTAATTCATGACACGTAGGAAATAATCTGTCTTCTGGTGCTTGATCAAAAATATTATAGATAACCTCCACGACGTCGATAAGTCCTGTACGCATCGCTTTGATTGCGTTTTCTGGTTCCCAACGATCTATACTTATACCAAATGCCTGAATGAGTCCTCTGCTTTTTAAGGCTTGCACATCTTTTTGCCACTTCTGATCATCTGCCCACACATCATCCCATCCGTGAAGCAGTACAAGATCAAGTTTTTCAAGCCCTAAATTTTTCAAACTTTTTTCTGTATATTCCACAAGATGCGCAGAGGGATATTCTTCATTTAATTTATATTCTGGCTTCATAGGATACCGAACGCTTTTAGGAGGGATTTTTGTTGCCGTATAGAGTCGTTTATCAGGATAACTTTTGAGAATCGTGCCGAGAAGTTTTTCACTTCGTCCTTTTCCATATATCCACGCAGTATCAAAAAAATTTACTCCTAACTCGACCGAACGATGAAGCGCTGCTAGAGATTCCGTATCGTCTGATCCTGTCCAATCACCCATGCCCCACATTCCGTGCCCTAATTCACTCACCTTCCAATTAGTTTTACCTAAACTTCGATAGTTCATAGAATAATTTTATTATATCATTAGGGTGAATTCTAGTCTGGATCCGAACACTTTGACGATTGATGATATTTTAACTCTT
>ERZ1292625.2595-Hain-H41-01um-R1-2595-length-16289-cov-10_pt1 | contig 16289 bp, 17 predicted proteins | sample MGYA00564400_ERZ1292625 | MGnify/ENA primary metagenome ERZ1292625 (study PRJEB36523, sample SAMEA6512639) | groundwater metagenome | collected 2019-01-08 | study: AquaDiva: Metagenomics assemblies of 32 groundwater samples | reverse complement strand
AGCGAGGCGGCGAGGAGGGCGACGGCACCATTTTTTGACCGGCTTGTCTCGACCCTCCCGGAGAGTTTCTTCCCGCCGTCAATCACGAAATTCATTTCTCCTTGCATGGGGCTATCGTACCACTTATGATGGGCATATGTCTTTCTTTTCTCCCAAGCTCGGCATTGACCTCGGGACCACCAATGTCCTCGTTTTCGTGCCCGGGAAGGGAGTGGTCATTAACGAGCCCTCGGTCGTGGCGGTAGGCAAAGCGCACGGCAAGGGGGGCGGCAACAAGATACTCGCCATAGGCATTGAAGCCAAGAAAATGATAGGCCGCACGCCCGACGACATCATCGCGTATCGGCCGATGAAGGACGGCGTCATCGCGGATTACCGCGTTACCGAAGCGATGCTCCGCTACTTCATGAAAAAAGCGTTGGGGCGTAATCCCTTCAAACCGACCGTGCTTGTCTCGGTTCCCGCCGGCGTGACCTCCACCGAGAAACGCGCAGTTATCGAAGCGGCGCTCAAGGCGGGCGCGAAGAATGCCTACGTGGTGAAGGAGCCGATACTCGCGGCTATCGGCGCCGGCATTCCCATCCACGAACCGATGGGCCGCATGGTCGCGGACATCGGGGGCGGTACGATAGACGTCGCGGTGATTTCCCTCGGCGGTATCGTCGCCTCAACCTCGGTAAAGTGCGCGGGCGACCGTCTGGACCGCGCGGTTATCGACCACGTGAAGAAGCAGCACAATCTCGCCATCGGCGACAAAACTGCGGAAGAGTTAAAGATAAAAATCGGCGCCGCAGTGCCGCTCAACGAGGAGCTCACTCTGCCGGTCAAAGGGCGCGACCTTATGAGCGGTTTGCCGCGCACGGTTGACCTCTCGACGAACGAGCTCGTGCAGGCGATGGCGCGGGAATTGCGCGAGATGACGCAAGCGATTCGCAAAGTATTGCAGGACACGCCGCCCGAGCTCGCCGCCGACATCATTGATAACGGCATCATCCTTACCGGCGGCACCTCCCAGCTCCGGCAGATGCCCGAGCTGGTGTATCGCCGCACCGGCGTCGTTGCGAAGCTCGCAACCGACCCCTATTACTGCGTCGCACGCGGCACCGGCATCGCACTCCAACATTTGGATACGTATCAGAAGAGCATCCTGGCGAAGCAATGAACAGCAGACATCACGCGTTTGTTATTGAAGCGGAGGCGGAGGAGGGGATTGAAGTGGCGCAGGCGTGGGTGGAGAAAGAGTTGGGGATGAAGATTAAGAACAATCCCGATGTTGTCATGTTGCGATATGGACTTTTGTCGGTTGAAGATGCTCGTGGCATCGCGGACACGGTCGCTGGTGCTCCATTTATGGGCGAGCACAAGGTCGTGATTATCGCGGCGAGCCGCGCGTATCACGAGGCCCAGAACGTGCTTCTCAAGCTCTTTGAAGAACCGCCTCACGGCATTTTCCTTTTTTTTATATTGCCATCACTTGGCGGGCTTCTGCCGACCCTGCGTTCCCGCGTCCAGATTTTGCACAATGGGAGAAAAGACAAAAAGCAAAAAGGTATGATATATCATACCAGTAGCGCAGAAGAATTTATAAAAGCGGGTAAAGAGAAGCGGAGCACGATGATTAAGAAGCTCACGAGCGGGAAAGACGAAGAAGAACGGCGGGAATTGCGCGACAAGGCGATCGCGCTCGTGAACGGCATAGAGGCCGTGGCGTATGAGAAGCTTCAGCGCGGCGACGGAGTCGCCGCGCTCTTGTCAGATATCGCGATTCTGCGCGGGTACCTCTACGACCGCAGTGCGCCCGTGAAGATGATTATGGAACACCTCTCGCTCGTGCTCCCGAAAGGTTTGGTATGATGAATGTATGACGTACGATTTTTCCAAGTTGAAGGCGAATATCAAAGAGACCGAAGAATGGCTCGCGCGCGAGTTATCGGGAGTGCGCACTGGCCGCGCAACGCCGAGCTTGCTTGATGGAGTGAAGCCCGAGGCTTATGGCGCGCGGACAGCGTTGCGCGAGCTTGCAAGTGTATCAGTCGAGGATGCGCGTACGCTGCGCATCATCCCTTGGGATATGTCTGTCGTGAAGGCGATTGAGAAGGGAATTACCGATGCCGACCTCGGTGTCGGCGTCGCCACCGACGACCAAGGGCTCCGCGTTTCCTTCCCCGAGCTCACGAGCGAACGGCGCGCCCAGCTCTCGAAGCTCGCGGGCGATAAGACCGAGCAGGCGAAGGTGACGCTCCGTTCGCACCGCACCGACGCGCTCAAAGCGCTCGAAGTCGCTGAGAAAGCGGGCGGGATGGGAGAAGACGAAGTGAAGCGTCTTAAGGGCGAAATCCAGAAACTTATTGACGTGGGCAACGACTCGCTCGCAAAAATACTAGAGCGAAAGGAGAATGAGATAGCTCAATGAGCATTTTGATTTTCATTCTCGTTATCGTTGCGCTCATCGTGGTGCACGAGTTCGGGCATTTTGTAGCGGCGAAGCTTTCGGGGATGCGGGTGGACGAATTCGGGCTCGGCTATCCGCCTCGCGCGCTCGTGTTCGCGAAAAAAGGAGAGACGCTCTACACACTTAATTGGCTGCCGTTTGGCGGTTTCGTGAAGATTTATGGTGAAGATGATTTATCCCTCGACCATGCTCGGGACGCTCGCGCGTTTTCTTCAAAACCGCGTCTCGCGCAAGCGGTGGTGCTTGTCGCCGGTGTCGCGATGAATCTACTCTTCGCCTATGTGCTTATCACGGGTGCCTTAATTGCTGGAACACCGCGGGCGCTTTCAGAGAGCGAACTCGCGACTGCTCGCAATATGGAATTGATGGTCGCGAATATTCTTCCTGGCTCGCCTGCCGCACTCGCGGGGATTCTTCCCGGCGACTCTATCCTTTCCGCAGAAGACGGTCATTATATCTTCTCAGGTGTGGACCCAGCTGCGTTCACAAAATTCGTTGCCAACGGAGTAGGAAACACGACCATAGCGCTCTCGGTGCGACATGCGGATGGAGAAGAGGCGTTACTATTTGCACGACCCGTTTCGGGCATCGTCGCTTCCGACCCGTCGCGTCCCGCGCTCGGGGTCGAGGTCGCTACCATTGGCGTTGTCCCGCTCTCGCTTAGCGAGGCCGTCACCGAAGGCGCGGCGCTTACTTGGGAAGCAACGCGATTAACGGCCATCGGGCTCTGGTATTTTTTCTACGGCGTTTTCACACTCTCGGCCGACCTTTCGCAGGTCGCCGGTCCCGTCGGCATCGCGGGCGTCATCGGCTCCGCTTCGCTCCAAGGATTCGGTTCGCTCTTCTCCATCATGGCCATCATTTCTATCAACCTCGCGCTCATTAACCTTATCCCCGTCCCCGCACTCGACGGTGGTCGGCTCCTTTTTGTTACTATTGAAAGCATCATTCGTCGTCCCATCAAGCCGACCGTTGCTCGCGCCATGAACGCCTTTGGTTTCGTCTTCCTCATCCTCCTTATGCTCGTCGTTACCGCCCACGACATCTTCAAAATCGTCGGCTAAAGTAAGTAAATAGGTTTAACCTCTTTACCTCACGTTGAAATCTAACCTCAATCTACGAATCTCCCTATCTTTGACGGTCGACAGAAATAGGGAGATTTCTGAATGAGGCAGGTATCCACAATAAGGTGCGGTCGTCCCTTATGTTGGATAGTAGTGATACATAGGGCAGCCCTATGTAGTCTATGTAGTTGGACAATTCCTATTCATGCTCGTCGTTACCGCCAACGACATCTTCAAAATAGTTTGGTAAGAAGGTAACTGTACAAATAAAGAAAACAGTGATAAAGTGCGCCCGTTGTCCTTTCAATAGGGAGTAAATCATGCGACTGGTTGACAGTAGTTATGGTGCATACGGAGAACACAGTGCGGCACGCAGACGAGCCATCGGCGAGAAACGATTCCGTTATTTGGTGCTTACCGCTCATGGTGGGAACCCGAAAATGATCGGCGGCAGTTCTACAATGGAGATCCGTGGTACCAACAACATCAAGGAGCTCCTCAAACCGTCAATGCTCGGTACTGATGCGGAGTTCATCGACACGAAAACAGGGAAGTCGATGAACAAGACGACCCTCGGGAAGCAGTATCTCGCCTCGCTGACACAAGCGGAGAAAAAAAAGCTTCTCGACCGGATGATTCTCGCATTCGTGCTCGGCGATTGACCAAGCCCGCGAAAGCCCCGTGCTTCTCGCGGGCTTTTGCTTTATACTGTGGCGCATGAGGCAGTCGAAGCTTTTTACTAAAACCCGACGGGAGGCGCCAGCGGATGAAGTTGCAAAAAATGCACAACTTCTCGTTCGTGCAGGATATATACATAAGGAGATGGCGGGCGTGTATTCGTATCTCCCGCTCGGCTTGCGTACGCTGAACAATATCGTCCAAATTATTCGCGAAGAAATGAACGCCATCGGCGGACAAGAACTTATCATGACCGCGCTCCAGGACAAAGAACTTTGGAGCCGTACCGACCGTTGGGACGACGACAAAGTCGGCAACTGGTTCAAGACAGCGTTCAAGACCGGCGGCGAAACGGGGCTCGCCATCACGCACGAGGAGCCGTTGACGCGCATCATGACGGAACACATCTCTTCGTACCGCGACCTGCCGGTCTACGCGTATCAATTCCAAAATAAATTCCGCAACGAGCTCCGCGCGAAGTCGGGCATCATACGCGGAAAGGAGTTCCTGATGAAAGACCTGTATTCTTTTTCAAAAGACGAAGCGGAGCACAAAGTGTTTTATGACAAAGCGCGCGAGGCATACAAGAAAGTGTTCGAACGCGCCGGCGTAGGCGACCGCACGTATGTCACCTTCGCCTCGGGCGGCATCTTCAGCGAATTTTCCGAAGAGTTCCAAACGGTTTCCAACGCGGGCGAAGACACTATTTATGTAGATGAAGAGAAGCGTATTGCCGTCAACAAGGAGGTGTATACCGACGAAGCGCTCGCGAAGCTTGGGTTAGAGAGAGGGAAGCTCGTTGAAAAGAGGGCAATAGAAGTGGGAAATATCTTCCATCTCGGTACGCGCTTTTCCGAGCCCCTCGGGCTCTTCTATACGGACGAGACCGGTGCGCGGAAGCCGGTCGTGATGGGTAGTTACGGCATCGGTCCGACACGAGTGATGGGCACCATCGTGGAGATATTTGCGGATGAGAAGGGCCTTGTATGGCCCGAAAGTGTGGCGCCCTTTAAGGTGCATGTGGTCTCGCTTGGAAAGGAAGGCGATGATATTTCTAAAACAGCAGATGCGCTCTATGACAATTTAGTGAAAGCAGGTGTCGAAGTTCTCTATGATGACCGTGACGCCCGCGCGGGAGAGAAATTCGCGGAAAGCGACTTGCTTGGTATTCCGAAGAGAATCGTGGTCGGGAAGGATGCAGTTGCGACAGGCGAGTTTGAGGTAGTGGAACGCGCAACGGGGAAGGTTGTGAAAAAGTCGCGAGCAGAACTTCTCGCATAGCGGTATGGCGAGATTTTCAAAAAACTTACTCTTCAGTAACGACATCGCGATAGACCTTGGGACCACGAACACGCTCGTGTACGTGCGCGGGCGCGGCGTCGTCATTAATGAGCCGTCGGTTGTCGCAGTCAACGATAAGACGCATCAGGTCGTTGCGGTGGGTAAGGAGGCGAAGACGATGCTCGGCAAGACGCCCGCGCACATCCGCGTCGTGCGTCCCCTTTCGCATGGAGTCATCTCTGATTTCGAAGTGACCGAAGAACTTCTTACCTATCTCATTAACAAAGCGCAGAACGGCCGGGTACGGCTCTTCGGCCCTCGCGTCGTCATCGGCGTGCCGACGGGCGTGACCAACGTACAGAGCCGCGCAGTGCGCGATGCGGCACGCAATGCGGGCGCACGCGAAGCGATTATTCTCGAGGAGACTGTCGCGGGCGCCATTGGTGCGAAGCTGCCGGTTGCCGAGGCGGTCGGTACGATGGTGCTCGATATCGGCGGCGGTACCACCGACATCGCCGTCATTTCGCTCAAAGGGGTCGTCGCGGCAAGGAGCTCGCATATCGCCGGAGACCGCTTCAACGAGAACATCATTGACTTTGTGCGGAGTGAGTTCAAGCTCGGCATCGGCGAGCGTACCGCCGAGGATGTCAAAATAGCGATCGGCGCGGTGATACCGCTCTCCGAGACGCTCACGCGGAGCGTACGCGGTCGCGATTTCGCCACCGGATTGCCGCGCGAGATTTTCCTTACGGATATGCACGTCCGTGAAGCGATTGCTCCCTCACTCGACGCGCTTATGGATACTATGAAAGAGGTCATTGAAGCGACACCGCCAGAACTCCTCTCCGACGTGCTCCAGCACGGCGTAACGGTCTTCGGTGGCGGCGCGCTCCTGCGGGGATTGCCGCAGATACTGGCGAAGATGCTCGGCGTTCCGGTGAGGGTCGCTCCGGACCCGCTGACCGCTGTCGTGCGCGGCGCGGGCGTTGTAACCGAGGACCCCGCGCCCTATGAAGATTTTTTTGTCGATGAAGAGGATATTCTTAGCGAAGCGTAACGCGCTCCTCTTCTCCACGGACATCTCGTGGGGCATGTATGCGCTTGTGGTCGCCCTTTTAGCGCTTTTTTTCCGACTGCTTGCGCCGAATCTTTTTTGGCACGTGTTCACGCCCGTGTTTCGCGGTGCGGATATCCTCGCGGCGAAGAGCCACTCGTTCATCAATGGTTTCGGTCACACTGCAGAACTTGCTCTGGAAAATGAACGGTTGACAAATGAGAACGTTGCTCTGACGAATGAGAATCAAGCGCTCCTTCAAGAGGTAACAGGTCAAGGGGCGCTACAGAGGACGTCGGGAATCCTCGCGGGAATCGTCGCCCGTCCGCCCGAGAGTCCGTACGATACGCTCACGCTTGCCGGGGGTTCGAAGGCCGGCATTACCGTTGGTCAGGAGGCATTTGGTCCGGGCAACGTGCCGCTCGGTGTCGTGAGTTCAGTTCTCGCCGACTTCTCGCGCGTGACGCTCTTTTCGGCGCCCGGTATGGCGACACATGGTTGGATCGGGCAGGCGGCTTTGCCGCTCACCATCCTCGGCGCCGGCGCCGGCGCTCTGCAAGCTTCTCTCTCGCGTTCCGCGGGTGCTGTCGTGGGAGACATTATATTCGTTCCAGGTCCTGGGATGCTCCCGATCGGGAGCGTCGTGCGCATCGACAGCGACCCGTCGATGCCCGGCGTCACGCTGCGAATTCAGCCAACGCTCAATCTCTTCTCGCTCGCGTGGGTCGAATTACGTACTACGGGCGCAAAGCTCTTTCCTCCGCCCTTGGCAGAGGAAACTTCGACATTGCCATGATGCGCGGACTGCTCACTATGGCCACATTTATTTCCGTCGTGCTTTTCCCTTGGCCGCTTACCGCTTTCCTCGCCATCGTTTCCGCTTTCTTCGAGCCGTTCGTGCCGCTCGCCGTCGGTCTGTTCGCCGATACGCTCTATTATCTGCCGCGGGAAGGGGCATGGCCGCTCTCCACTCTTTTTGGAGCGGGAATAACGGTCATTGCACTCTTCGTGCGCAGTCGGCTCCGGGCGGATATATGATGTGGCGGCGCAAAAAACGACGGGACTCGGAGATTGCTCCTGACGAGATATTCCTCGATGCATCAAACGCTCCCGCCTTCGACCGCGCGCGCTTTGAGGGACGACTTGAGAAACCGCTCTCGCCGGGAATGTTCTTTTCGCTCGCCGGCGTACTCGCTTTTTGTATGCTTGTGCTCATCGTCCGTGCGTGGAATCTCCAAATAGTAAATGGTGCCGCCTTTGCAAAGGAGAGCGCGTATAACAGTCTGGAAGTAAAGACGCTTTTCGCTCCGCGCGGCATTATTACCGATATGCATGGAACTGTTCTAGTAGAGAATGTCGAAAATCCTGATGACCCGCCCGGTCAGGGTAGTCAGAAGCGCAACTATCTGCTGCCCGCCCTCGGTCAAATAATCGGATATGTCTCGTATCCGAAAAAAGATGCGAAAGGAATCTATTACGACCTCAATGAGACGGGCATTGCCGGTTTAGAGGCGCAGTACGATTCGTTCCTTGCCGGAAAGAACGGGCAGTTGCTCACCGAAACCGATGTGGTTGGGAACATTCGCTCCGAGGGCACTATTGTCAGGGCGGAGGAAGGAAAAACGCTTCAGCTGTCGATTGATGCGGCGCTTGAAAAACCCTTTGCGCGCGCAATCAAAGATACGGCGAGCAGCTACCACTTCATCGCCGGTTCCGGTGTGATTATGGATGTGAAGAGCGGGGCAGTACGCGCCATCGTCTCATACCCGAGCTACGACCCGAATGTTTTGGCGAACGGAGGCCCCTCAAGTGTCATTGCGAGCTACTCGACGGACCCCGGGCGTCCGTTCCTCGACCATGCCATACAGGGCGTCTATGCTCCGGGCTCAATCGTAAAGCCGCTCATTGCCGCTGGCGCGCTTACCGATGGGCTCATTACGCCACATACGATTATTAATGACTTGGGTTTTATTTCAATACCTGACCCCTATCATCCGGGAAAAGAATTTATATATAAAGGATGGAAGGTACTCGGTCCGGTCGACGTGCGGAAGGCGATTGCCTGGTCCTCGGACATTTTTTTCTACACCGTCGGTGGCGGCTTCGAGAGCCAGAAAGGTCTCGGCATCGACCGGCTCGGTTATTGGTATCGTCAATTCGGCCTCGGCAGCCCAACTGGTATTGACCTCTCGGGAGAGGCAAAGGGTCTTATCCCGAGTCCCGAGTGGAAGAAAAAGGTTTTCAATGAATCCTGGTATCTCGGCGATACGTACTTTACCGCGATTGGGCAATATGCGGTACAGGTAACACCGCTCCAGATGGTGCGAGCAATCGCCGCGGTCGCGAACGACGGGAAACTTCTTACGCCAACTCTGCTCGCGAATCAAATACCGTCGTACACGAGCGTGCCGGTCGGCACCGCCGCGCTCAAAGTGGTGCGCGAGGGCATGCGCCAGGCGGTAACGAGCGCGCTCGCGAGCGCGCTCAACCTCCCGTATGTGCGCGTGGCGGCGAAGACCGGCACCGCGCAGACCGGCACCCGTAACCAATACGACAACTCATGGGTCGTAGGGTTCTTCCCCTATGACAGTCCGCAATACGCTTTTGCGGTGGTTCTTGAACGCGGCCCCTCCGGCTCCGGCAGTCAGGCGGTGAATGTCATGCGCGACCTCTTTGATTCTCTCTATCTCGCAAACTCTCCGTACGTCGGTGGCACGGCCACCAGCACCAATCCGCTTGCGTTTTAGAACGGGGCACGTACAATGCCCTCACTACAGATATGGCTGATGCACAAGATACCGTCGTCTCGCAGGAGAAATTCGACGAAATGGTGAAGGAGCTCGAGAATTTAAAGACCGTGCGCCGTACCGAGATAGCCAAGAATCTCGAGTATGCAAGGTCGCTCGGTGACCTTTCAGAGAATGCCGAATACCAGGAAGCGCGCGACCTGCAGGCCGCGACCGAGGAGCGCATCAAGAAACTTGAGGAACTTGTGAAGTACACAAAGATTGTGGCGGACGGCAAGAAGAAGAGCGAGGTCGGTTTCAATTCCAAAGTATCTATTAAAAGAGATGGCAGTGATGAAGTGCACGAATACACCATCGTCGGCAGCGAAGAAGCCGATATGCGCGTGAAGAAACTCTCGCATATGTCCCCCCTAGGTGCCGCATTGATGGGGAAGAAGAAGGGTGATGTCTTCACATTTGAAACTCCGGCTGGTAAGCAGACCTACACCATAGAGAAAGTGGCCTAGAGAATATAATGGTACGATAAGCCCATGCTTTGGGCTGACCGCATAGCGAGCGAAATACAAGATACACGTGCGCCTCGCGACGGGAAAACATTTTTAATACGCGATGAGAAGACGCTCTCCGGCCGTGTTCATGTGGGAAGCATGCGCGGCGTTGCCATCCATGGGCTCGTTGCCGAGGCGCTCGCGGAGCAGGGCGTTGCAAACGAGTTCCGTTTCGAGCTCGGCGACTTTGACCCCTTTGATTCAATACCGAGCTATCTTGATGCAGAAAAATTTAGAGAACATGTGGGGAAGCCCTTGTATGCCGTGCCGAGCCCGGAACCGGGTTTTGCCAATTATGCCGAATATTTCGGCGCGGAATTCGTGGAGGTGCATAAGAAGGCCGGCTTCACGCCGAATTATTATCGTGCGACTGAACTCTACCAGTCGGGGAAGATGGACGTGTATATAAGAATAGCGCTTGAACGTGCGAGCGATATTCGCCGTATCTTGAAGGAGGTTTCGGGGTCTGAAAAAGATGAGTCATGGCTCCCAATCTCGGTCGTTTGCGAGCGATGCGGAAAGATGATGACGACGCGCGCCTATGATTATGACCCCTCGACTTCGCTCGGGACAGGCGGCACGGTCGCGTATGCGTGCGACCGTTCGCCGGACGAATGCGTGCCCTGCGGACACACGGGGCGCGTCGCACCGTGGAAGGGGACCGCGAAACTTTTCTGGAAGGTTGATTGGGCGGCGAAGTGGGTCGCACAGGGAGTGGATATTGAAGGCGGAGGCAAGGACCATTCAACCAAGGGTGGCTCGCGCGACGTCGCTAATCACATCGCGCGCGAGGTGTTCAACTACGAACCGCCGTTTGATATACCGTATGAATTCTTCCTCGTCGGAGGCAAGAAAATGTCTTCGTCAAAAGGCCGCGGTAGTTCTGCAAAAGAGATATCCGACCTTTTTCCCGCAGAAATATTTCGTCTCGTTTTAATAGGCAAAGATATCCGCGAACAGATTGACATTGACCCTGCCGGCGAGTCGGTACCGCGGCTCTATGATTGGTACGACGAACTCGCAAAAGGCGTCCGTGAAGGGAAGGCAGATGACTACTCGCGTCTTTATGCACTCTGCGAACTTCCCGAGAATCGCGCGGGATTCACAACACCGTGGCGGATGCGTTTTCGAGAAGTGGCGTTCATCGTACAGATGCCGCATCTGGAGCTCCGGAAAGAAGCGGAAGAAGCGAAAGGAACCGAATTGACGGAAGATGAAATTGAAAAATTAGAAGAGCGCGCGCGGTATGCGAAGTTCTGGCTCGCGACCTACGCGCCCGCGGAATTCAAATATGAATTGCAAGACGAAATACCGAGTACCGAACTTTCGGATGTACAAAAGAAAGCGCTTGCGGTACTCGCCGACTACCTGCAAGCGAGCGAACGCACGGGTGAAGCACTGCATCTGCGCCTCCACGAAATGAAAACTGAGATTCCCATACAGCCCAAAGAATTATTCCAAGCGCTCTATCGCATTTTTCTCAACCGCGATTCAGGCCCGAAGGCCGGTTGGTTCCTCGCCGGTCTCCCCCGCGACTTCGTCGTCAAACGCCTCAACGAGGCCGTCGTTTAGCCCCAGTGTAGTGGATCTGTGTGCACCGCGTAGCGCCGGTGTAATCAACGGGGCGAAGTGGTGGGGATAACTTTAGTAGAGAAAGTGGGGAGGAGTGGTATATACTTCAATGACGGTTGTATAAGGTGGGAAGCGGAGTGGTGGCTGCTTCTCGCCCGATAGCCGTCTTCCGCTATGTTCCTCGGAGAATACCTACATACCTTTGATTCCAAAAATAGAATTTCGATCCCTTCGAAATTCCGGAAGGATTTGGGCCGCGTCGTTGTCGTGACACGCGGCCTTGACCATTGTCTGAATGTGTATGCGCGCAAAGCGTGGGAGAAGGAGGCGCGGGCATATGCCGCCGATATAAACGGAAGCGCCGCGCGACGCGGTCTTGCGCGCCTTTTTCTTGCCGGCTCCTCTGAAGCGGAGGTCGACCGCGCGGGCCGCGTGCTGATTCCCGAACATCTGAAGTCATTTGCGTCGATTAAAGATATGGCAATTATTGCCGGTGTTGCCGACCGGGTCGAGATTTGGGAGGAGAATGCGTGGAAAAAATATTCAACTGAGATTGAGCGCGACGCTGATACGTTTGCCGAAGCGCTTGGCGCCAGCGACAAAAAGTAGTATGGAGTCCCGTCACGAAAGCGTGCTGATGAACGAAGTGTTGGAGGCGCTCGACGTGCAACCGAGCGATACGGTTGTTGATGCGACTCTCGGCGGCGCGGGGCATTTTGCGGCGCTTCTCGCCGCCCTCGGAGAGGGCGGCGTCATTGTCGGTATTGACGCCGACCTCGCGGCGGTTGAGCGGGGGCGCGAAGCGTACGCGTTCGACCGGCGGACAGAAAGGCCCGTTGCGCATCTGGTGAACGATAATTTCCGCAATCTCGCGCGCATCCTTGAACGTCTCGGTATCGGCACCGTAGATAAAATCCTTTTTGACCTCGGGTGGAGCGGATATCAGATTGCCGCGCCGCGCGGTTTCTCATTTGAACGCGATGAACCGTTGCTGATGACCTACGGCGAGGGCCCCTCAACTGCGCTCGGGGTAAACGAGACCGCCGCCGCTATCGTCAATAGTTCTTCAGAGATTGCGCTCGCCGATATCATTTTCACCTATGGCGAAGAACGTTTCGCACGTAAGATAGCACACGCTATCGTTACTGCGCGTGCCAAGGAGCGCATCCTTACGACGGGCGCATTGGTCACGGCAATCCTCGAGGGCACGCCGGCGAGGTATCACAAACAGAAAATCCATCCGGCGACAAAAACTTTTCAGGCGCTTCGCATCGCAGTAAACGATGAAATAGGCGCTCTGCGAGAAGGGCTCTCAGCCGCGCTTGACGCTCTCGCTTCGGGCGGGCGCCTCGCTATCATTTCATTCCACAGCATTGAAGACAGAATTGTTAAAAACATGTTGCGTGATACCGTCGACGGAGGTTTGGGAACTCTTTCGTCGAAGAAGCCGATTGTGCCGTCGCGCGCAGAAGTCCTCCACAATCGACGCGCACGCGGTGCGAAACTCCGCGTATTCCAGTATGCATAATATTCACTATTCTTTTCCCTATTCTCTCCAGTCCCTTTGTGTCGGGGCAGTTGCAGTCCTTTCGGTCACCTATATAGGCCTTATCGCCGTCGTCATGAGTTATGCGGCATTTACGGTGGAGTTTTCTCAATCGGTCAGAAACGATGAGGCGGTTGTCGCGATGCTTGAGTCGGCATATCTCGCGAACGTCGCACGCATTACTGGTATGGATTATATTGCGGCAGGGTATGCGAAACCGAGAGTCAAGGCATTCGTATCGGCACAGAACGTAACCGCGTTGCGCTAGGGGCCATGCGCGCACAGTTCCGCTTACGCATCCGTTTCGTCCTCGCGCTTGTAGTCCTTGTCGCACTCCTCATTCTCATCCGCCTCTATTTCATCCAGATTGTGCACGGGCACAACTATGCCGAGAAAGCAGATCGGCAATTCGCTTCAAGCGGAAGCGGACTCTTCGATAGAGGCTCCATCTATTTTACCCGCAAAGACGGTACGCTCATTTCAGCGGCAACGCTCGCGGCCGGTTTCCTTGTTGCGATAAATCCGCAGACGCTCCGTAACCCGGAAGCTGTGTATGCTTTTCTGCCAGCCTCCTCATTGGTGCTTTCACGCGATGCATTTTTTGCCGCCGCCGCGAAAAAAAATCGAGTCTACGTTGAAGTCGCGCATCACCTTTCGGAAAAAGAGGGGCAAACGCTCGCCGCTCAAAACGTGCCCGGAGTACTGGTGCTTCGCGAGCGTTGGCGGTATTATCCGGGCGCCTCGCTGGCCGCACAGACAATCGGCATCGTCTCGTATGGTTCGGGGGACACGCGTGCCGGACAGACCGGTCTCGAAGCGGTATACGATGGCACGCTCTCGCGCTCGGGCGACTCTTTGTATAAGAATTTTTTCGCGGAGCTCTTTTCAAATGTCGGCAACTTGCTGGTGAACGCGAAAGATGCGCGTGAAGGCGATATCGTGACGACGATTGAGCCCGAGGTACAGACACGTCTCGCGAACGGCATTAAGAAGGTGCAAGAACGCTATTCGAGCAAGGAGTCGGGGGGCATCATTATGGATCCCGCTACCGGAGCGATTCTCGCAATCGCGAATGAACCGACTTACGATGGAAATGTTCTGCAGAATGTTGATTCTTCGATACTCGGAAATCCGTTCGTGGAGCACGTGTATGAGTTCGGTTCCATCATGAAGCCACTCACGATGGCCTCGGCGCTTGATGCGGGTGTTATCACACCTGCGACAACCTATAACGATACCGGATGCATCACGGTCAATACGAGACAGATTTGCAACTGGGACATGAAGGCGCGCGGGGTTATTCCTATGCAACAGATAATCGTGCAATCGCTCAACGTCGGCGCCTCGTGGCTCGCGACCGAGCTGGGGCAGGACAAATTTCGGACTTATTTCACCACACTTTTCGGGCAGAAAACGGGTGTTGATCTTCCAAGCGAGACGGGCGCTCTACTTGGGAATCTTTCAAAATCCCAGCAAATAGGCTATGATACGGCGGCCTTCGGGCAGGGTATTGCGGTGACACCAGTGCAGATGATTCGTGCCATGGGGGCAATAGCGAACGGCGGCGCTATGGTGCAACCGCACATAGTGAGTGCGGTGCGTCTCAATTCGGGTATAGAACGGAAGCTCGATTGGAGTCAAAAAGTTCAGGTCTTTTCGGGAACGGCTGTGCGCGAAACAACGGCGATGATGGACGCAGCAAACGACCAGGCGCTTGAGGGGGGAAGGGCGAAAATCCCCACGATGTCGGTGGCGGCGAAGACCGGCACCTCGCAGCTCACCACACCGGAGGGAGGTTATTATACCGACCGTTTCTTTCATTCCTTTGTTGGATTCTTCCCCTCATATAGCCCACGGTTCATCATCTTGCTGTATACGAATGACCCGAAGGGCGTCCAGTATGCATCAGAAACCTTAAATGCGATGTTCCTCGACCTCGTTCATTTCCTTATCGATTATTATGCGGTGCCGCCCGACCGCGGTTTTTCCACCTCGACACGCTCGGGGTAAACCATCACTACACCCTCATGAAAAAATTACTGAAACCCGTATTCGTCTTTCTGCTCGCGTTTCTTGCACGGGCCGTGATACGTCGCTATCGACCGCACATCGTTATGGTAACCGGTTCGGTAGGAAAGACAGCGACTAAGGATGCTATAGCGACCGTGCTCGCCACACGTTTCTATGTGCGTTCGAGCGAAAAAAGCTTCAATACCGAATTCGGCGTTCCATTCACCGTTCTCGGCGTGGGGAATCCGTGGGGCAATCCTTTCGCGTGGTTCTTAATAATGAAAAATGCTCTCGCACTCTTCATTTTGCCGAATCACTATCCGAACATGCTTGTGCTTGAGGTGGGAGCGGGTAAACCGGGTGATTGTGCTCGAATATTGAAGATTGCAACGCCGAATATGGTTGTGGTGACTCGATTGCCCGAGATACCGGTGCATGTCGAGATGTATGCTTCGCCCGAGGCGGTACGAGAAGAAGAATTTTCTCCCGCGTATGCGCTTCCCGCAGGCGCGCCGCTTATCATTCCAGCCGACGACCCCTATGCGCTTGATAACGCGGTGCGTACATCGGCGCGCACCATCTCGTACGGTATGGCCGAGGACGCCACCGTACGTATCAGCGATGTCGCTTTTTATGAACACGAAGGAAAAGTTGCCGGCATGCAAGCCACGGCGCATCTGCATGAAGAGAGCAAGAATTTTATAGTGAAAAGTTCCGTCGGGATAACACAACTTCTTCCCGTCGCGGCCGCTCTCGCGGTCGCGAGCGCATTCGAGATATCTCTTGTCGAAGCACTTACCGCGCTCGAGAACTATGAACCGCCACCCGGTCGCGGTCGCCTCTTTGCAGGGAAGAATGGCTCGCTCATCATCGATGATACATATAACGCCTCGCCTGCGGCGGTTGAGGAAGCGCTTGCGACCTTGAAAATATTCCCGCGAGCGAAACGCCCCTACTCCGCCGAGGCTACGAAGGGCAGGCGCATTGCAGTTCTCGGCGATATGCTGGAACTCGGGCGCTATTCGGTAATGGAACACGAGCGCATTGCAGAACTCGCAGGCGAAGCGGCTGATGTCATCGTTACTGTCGGCATTCGTGCGCGTGCATTCGCAGCTGCGCCGAAACATGCCGAGGTTGTGCAATGTGAGAGTTCGCGCGCCGCCGCGCGCGCGCTTCCCGACATCGTCCGCGAAGGAGATGTCATTCTTGTGAAGGGTTCGCAATCCATTCGCACCGAGCGCATCGTGGAAGCCCTTCTCGCGCATCCGGAGGATTCAGTTCGGCTTGTCCGCCAGGAGAAAAAATGGAAACAGCGACCATAAATAAAATCGCATGAC
>ERZ1292625.2594-Hain-H41-01um-R1-2594-length-16292-cov-4_pt1 | contig 16292 bp, 20 predicted proteins | sample MGYA00564400_ERZ1292625 | MGnify/ENA primary metagenome ERZ1292625 (study PRJEB36523, sample SAMEA6512639) | groundwater metagenome | collected 2019-01-08 | study: AquaDiva: Metagenomics assemblies of 32 groundwater samples | reverse complement strand
GATACCGTCGCACTACCATTGTGCTAGTAAGGCCTGTGTACCCCCAGATGGACTTGCACCACCGACCCTCGCTGTGTAGGAGCGTGGCTCTACTGCTGAGCTATGGAGGCCTTTTTGTGTCGTCTTCTGTGACAATTAGCACATCTGACTTCACATTTTTTTATTTCTTCATCAATTTTTTTTAATGAATTTCGTTTTATCATGCGTGTAACTTCAATCTCTTTAATGCCACGAACGTGGTCAAAATCTAAAACTACAATGTCTTTTTCACCACAATCCACACACGGGTGAGATGTCAAATAATTGTCAATGTACTCTCGATTTCTTTTTACAAGACGTATTGCAGTTGCTCTATTTATTTCAGGATGTCTATAATATGCAGACATTCTTCCTTTGTTTGAACACAATCGACACCAAGATTGCAACCCATCTCTACTTTTTTTTCTAATTCTAAAATCTGTTTTTTGCTTGTTCTGTCTACAGTTTGGACAATACTTCATACAAATATTGTATCATAATTGTCTTACACTGTCAACACTTAATGTAGAACACTTGTTGGGAAAGATGGTAATGCTCCATCGCCTCCACTTTATCAGAGTGGCGTTCTGCTTTTATACTACATCCCAATCGTGTGCCCTACGTAGGAGTCGAACCTACACAAATTCGTTCCGAAGACGAATGCCCATCCATTAGGCGTGTAAGGCATGGTGAGTCATGTAGGGATCGAACCTACCTAATGCAGATTAAAAGTCTGCTGCTCGGCCACTGAGCCAATGACCCATTATTTTAAAGTGCTTAGTGAACTCGGCACGATTCGAACGTGCAACTTACTTCTTAAGAGGAAGCTACTCTGGCCGTTGAGTTACGAGTCCTTTTATAGTTTCTACTCCAATCACTATTTGCTTTCTTACAAATAGAACATTTACAGTATCTATAACTTGATAATGTTCCATGTGTTCCTTTTGCCCATTTTTTCCCTATGTCATGTACGGTTTTTCTTGTATGATGCTTATCACAAAGTAACTGACATTTTTTAATTTCCTCTAAAAATCTTTTTTCTGATACACCACTCATTCTCGTCCCATTAAAAGATTTTTTTTGAGGATCAACATGATCCATCTCTAAGTCTTTTGTACTTTTACAAACAACACATTTACCCCCTAATGTTTTTAAAACGATAGCTCTTCTTTCATGATACCGTTTCTTCATATACTGAGCCATGTATGAATTACTATTCATGGCTCAATATTAACACACCCATGCTTTATTGTCAAGGTTCCTTGGTACAAGTGGATGGACTCGAACCATCGAAATCTCTGCTTTATAAGAGCAGCGCCTTACCGCTTGGCTACACTTGTATTAAATACCAATTGTTGCTGTATCTTTCATAAGTGCCTTTGGAGGGAATCGAACCCCCACGCTTTTTACAGCACATGTTTCTAAAACATGCGTGGCTGCCTAGTTACACCACAAAGGCGAAGTCAAGGCTAGCTTTTAAAGCTGCTAGCCACAGCTTTGTGCTTTACATAGGATTTGCACCTATATGTCTTTCGACGCTGACTTTTGAGATCAGTGCGTATGCTATTTCGCCAGTAAAGCTGGATACGGGATTTTTGTCTTTCGACACGCTACCCGTCGAGCTAAGCGTTGCCCGCCTGTGGACCTGAGAGGGTTCGAACCTCCGACCTTTGCTTTGCAAAAGCACTGCACTACCGCTGTGCTACAAGCCCAATAGTAACTCTTCGGATTGAGGAATTATATTACCGTGTATCACGCCCCTATCTAGGGTTTCGCTACCTCTAATCCAAATTATCAAGTAATTAGTCTATACGTCTATAGACAAGTTACGTGCGCCTCGTATGGGAATCGAACCCATTCCAATCCCGTGACAGGGGAACATCTTACCACCCGACTCACGAGGCTTTTGGTTGCAGGGCTGGGAATTGCACCCAGACACAAGGATTATGAGCCCTCGGTACTTCTGTTATACGACCCTACAGTGCCTTTAGATGGATTCGAACCATCACTGTGCAGGTTTTAAATCTGCTGTCTCTGCCGTTGGACTACAAAGGCTATTATCTAGTCGGGGACCAGAGAGTCGAACTCTGAACCTTACGATCCCAAATCGCACGCTCCGCCAATTGAGCTAGACCCCGATATATATGGGTGAAATATGGGTAACGATCCCATTTCTACTGCTTCACAGGCAGTCGCCTCACCTTTTGGCTCATTCCACCATTGTTAAAGTGCTGATTCTAGGTTTTGCGCCTAGCGAAGCCGTTAAGCTGACAGTTTTACAGACTGTTGATCCTCTATAAATCATTACATCAGCTCTTGTACTGAATAAGGGTTATGCTCCCTTCATCTACTGGTTGAAGGCCAGTCGTGTTGCTACTACACCAATTCAGCTTCCCCATGTACATATCACAGCATAGAACATTTGTCAAACCATGTCAAGAGACAAATGATACTTATTGCCCACTTGACACAGATGGCATATCGTGCTATACTGCTTTTTGCTGTGATAGCAAGAATAGAGTTACTTCTCTTGAAATGAAAAACACTCTTTTCAATTTTCTTCATAGCATGAAATTATTATAGATGGGATAGCGAAAAGTAAGTTACTTCAAGTCGAAAGACTAGATAAATATTGAGCCGAAAGGCTCTCCAGCCGAAAGGCAAGGTTTTGATATCAACCCTAAAGATATTACTTACTTTGATTTTCTTCCTGTCTTTTACATTAACAACTTGTTGAGTAGCGAGATTAGACTTACTTCGATTTAGGATCGAGAATTTTGGGTTCGAATCCCAATGACCCGTGAGGGTTATAGTCAAATGGTATGACGCTTTATAGTCTAGTCAATTTTCTCTCAACTTTTACATATGGCACGATTTAATACGGGAAAGAAATTAGCACAAAAAACAGTAAACCTAGCAGGGGGAGATGCTTTTGTGGAATCTCCACAACTTGCGCTCGTATCACTTCTTCTTACCTCCTTTGCAAACGACCAATTCTATAGATCCGCTGATCAAACACTTTCTGATCTCACCTCTCTTGTAGATGCTGTTCCTGACAAGAAATTTGTAGGAAAAGCAGCTATTTATGCACGAACTAAGTTTGGTATGCGATCTATTACCCATGCGGTTGCAGGGGAACTTGCTTCACGAATTGGTGGACAAGAATGGGCCAAAGACTTTTTTGACAAGATTGTGTATCGACCAGATGACATGATGGAGATTCTCTCTTATATCTATGCAAAGAATGGGAAAGAGTCTAATGCTATACGAAAAGGATTTGCCAAAGCATTCTCACGATTTGATGAATATCAACTAGCCAAATACAAAGGGGAAGGCAAAGACGTATCTCTTGTTGATGTAGCAAACATTGTTCACCCTGCCCACTCTACTATTCTCAAAAAACTTATAGAAGGGAAGCTACGGGTTCCAAAGACATGGGAAACACAACTTACCCAAGCAGGACAAAAAGCAGAAACAGAAGAAGAAAAAGACGTGTTGAAAGCAAAAGCATGGAAAGACTTGGTAGAGAAGAAAACCATTGGGTACTTTGCCCTTCTACGAAATCTTCGAAACATCTTAGAACAGGCTCCTGAGCTAGTAAAGAAAGCTACGGCCATGTTGGTAGATAAGAAACTTATCAAAAGCTCTCTGGTGCTCCCATTCCGTTACCTTACTGCTATAGACGAAATAGAACACATAAATGGCAATGGAACAAAGGATGTGTTGGCAGCTATCTCAGAAGCTATGGATATTGCTACAAACAATGTTCCTGAGTTTCCTGGGACTACGCTCGTTGCTCTTGACGTGTCTGGATCTATGAGTGGTAGACCACGGGAAATAGGATCGCTCTTTGCTGCGCTTATGTTTAAGAAAAACAATGCCGATCTTATGTTGTTTGACAACGAGGCAACCTATGTCACCCTCAATCCAAAAGACACAACGCTTACATTGGGGAAAATAATTCACTCAGAGTTTCGGGGTGGAGGAACAGATTTCCACTCTATATTCCATGAAGCAAATCGTGTCTATGATCGCATCATTATTCTTTCTGACATGCAAGCGTGGGTCAATGGAGGAGAGCCTACTACGTCATTTGCCGAGTATCGGAAAAGATTGGGAGCAGATCCCAAGATTTACTCTTTTGATCTTCAGGGCTATGGAACCCTACAATTCCCTGAGAGAAATGTATTCACCATTGCTGGATTCAGTGAAAAAATATTTGATGTTATGAAGCTCTTGGAACAAGACAGGGATGCTCTGATCCATGAGATAGAAAAAATAGAGTTATAAAATATAGGAGAGAGAAAGGAAATATATGGCAAAACAACCAAAAATGCGACGAGTCGTAGTATATGTCGAAGACAAAGATTACGCCCTTTTGCGCTCACAGCTCATACTTAATGGGGTCAGTGTATCCCAATGGGTACGCACCAAGATCAAACAATTATTGTCCAGAAACGAGGCGTAATAGCCGTTGAGGGGAGGTGAATTATTTTTATGAGTCAATCACAAGCTGCACAACTAGGAGCAGAAATGGCACGGGAACCGAAAACAATTCAGCTAGAGGTTTTGAAGCGGTTCATGGATGACAGAGAAATCAATGCATTCTTGAAGTCATACAGAGACAACAGAAAACGAGGAGCAGACAGGCAAACATCATTCGACCAACCTGTGACCACAGTAGAAAAGAAAATGCTTTCTGCATTTATTACAGAAACAGATAAATCCACACAAGCATTGGCAGAGCAATTTGGAATGGGTTCACCAGGAAAATACTGGTTTACTCTTGCAAAAGCTGCAATAAGAATTCTGTACCAGAATAGAATAGATTTAGCGTAAGAAGGAAAAAGACAAGATGAGACAAGGGGGATTTGTTCCCCCTTGTCTTTTTGTTTTTATTTTATCATTTGATCCATTACTTTCAGATCAAGCGGAGTCTTCACGTCTTTTACATGAAGCCATTTGTCTAGTCCTCGTAGACCAGCCGTTCCCAACCCTATAAGAGTTGAATAAACAAATGGGTCAAGTTTTGCACCAAATGCCCATGCCAAAAATGACTGTAACACGCCATCGGTCAATAGATAGGACACCAGCCCCAATACTGATGTTCTGATAACTTCTTTTAGACCTTCAAGTAATGCTTTTTTATCAATTTTCTTCATATCGTATCACCACCTTATTTAATACTTGGGATAGTGGGAAGGGTAATTCCCAGTGCTCCTAGTATCCATATAGCCGCAATCAGCCCGACTGCCAACCATAGTAACTGTTGCCATGCTCCTGCAATTGCCAACTTTATACCATAGACTACTACACCAATAACCGTCAAAAATAACACAAATGTCAAAAGATCCATATAATCACCTCCTAAAATTTATCTATCAGCGCAACCAGTGCGGCCTTCCAGCCTCGCCTGACTGGGGCCATAATTTGTTTCTCTAATGCAGCCAGGTTATCCTTCAGGCTCTGTATAGTGGCTTGTCCTGCATTTAACTGCCCTTGTAGGGCATTGTGTTGACTCTGGAGGGCATCGTAGGAGTCGGTTATGGTCGTGAGTTTACCTTGAAGATCACCCACCTGCTTTTGTGCTTCAGAGAGTTTTCCTGCCACCTGATTGTACTTGTCTTCTATTCCGACAAGTTTTTCTAGTTCACTTTTTGCTGTTTCGAACACTGCCGCCACTTTCATTACGTCGCACAATCCTGTGAACCATGTCCAGTTCCGATCTCGCTCTTTGCGGGTATCATCCAGTTGTTTTTGTAGATCAGCATTAGGATTTGCTGGAGGAGCGACTTTTAGTCGTAACCACCCCGTCACATTCTGGTAGGTGTGATTCTGTACATGACAAAAACTTCCTGTGGGAAAATTCTGATCAAAACTACGGAAGGTATCGACATTCCCCTCTATAAACATTGCTATATGCCCAGGAGAAGGCTTCCAGATCATTATATCTCCCTCTTTGGGAATATTCGTTGGGGTATTGAGAATATATTCGTATTTATCTCCAGCTTTAGAGGGAAAATCTACTGCGTTCGTCCATTCAATAATGGGCTGAAGAAGTACATCACGTATATATGCATTAGCCAAATCAACGCACTGGTTGACTGCTCCAGGGCTACCCGCTACTTCACAATATTTTCCTTGCCATTTGACAATGAATTCGTTCAACGTCATATGTATATATAGTGTAACACGTGTAAGCAAATTCTCTTTTTACGCTTTACCCTCTCTTCGTAGTTTATCCATGATGCCACGCACAAAATATTTTGCTCCCACGATATGCTCATCCCAATTTACTTTAGAGAATGCTTTATCAATGTTTTTCTTTTTCTGTTTCTCGCTTAACTTTTTTGACGAGTTTATAATTTTGCTCATACAATCTTTTTAATAGTTTCCGTAATGACTTATTTTCACTGATGATTACAACGATTGTTTTTTCTATATCCAATATTTTTTTATTTATTTGTAAAAAAATTATTTCTATTTCCTTCCGTTCCTCGGCATTCATTTAAAGATTCCGCTTTGATTCAAACCCAATGTTGCTGCCACTACTGCAGATATAAGACCAAAGGCTGCCAAAATAATCTTTTGCACATCTACCTTCGGTTCAGATTTGTTTAGGGAATCCTGAACAACTTGAAATTTTTCAAGATCCGTCACCCGTTTGTCCATACTTTCAAATTTTGTGATAAGATTTCCGACAAGATTTTTTACCTCACCGATTTGGTAGACGATAAGCTCAATTGATTCCTTTTTTGTTAGTCGTGGCATATCATTCATATTATTTTTGTTTAAATAAATTTGTCACTGCGTTGACCAATTTACTTATAACATTTCCTCCACCTGCTGTCGATTGTACGGGCTTTGCTGTCGCTGGCTTAGACTGTATTGGTGCCACAGTTCTCGGCACAGGAGCTGGAGTAGATCGTATTGGAGCTGGTGCCACAGAGCGAGGAATAGATTGCACAGGAGCGACACTTCTTGGCATTGGCATACTACCAGAAGAACTAATAGATATTTCTCGTGGTCCTTGTGGAGTGCTCATCCCCACAGTTGTTGTATTAGGTCGTGATTGCATGATAGGAGCTGGTGCAGGGCGAGAGGGTGTGGGAACTTTCAATACTGTTCCTGGTTGTAGTTGTCGTGGATTGCCTTTATATCCTAGTTCTTTATATTTATTTCCACTCCCAAGCGTTCGCTCTGCTATTGCCCACAACGTATCTCCCGCTTTTACTGTATAGGGACTGTAGTATTGCTGAGCATATTCTTTTGTATATTTTCTATCCATTCCTGGTAGTTCAGATGCATAGGCAGGGGGTGCTACACTTCTCATAATCTTTTGTGTTGCAGAACTTATTCCCCCCATGGCATCTCCGAGAGGATCAGCAACAAAACGATAGTCTTTTACATCTGGTGTTGGAGATGGAGTTATTCCCGTTCGTATCAGATCATATCCATTGGATTTTGTTTTATCACGCTTATAATACGCATCCTCCCCTATGTACTGATACCCCTGTTTGATCAGGCTTTCCACATCTTCTTGAGTAAATGTTCCTTTGTACTTCTTAGCAGTATTTGCTATGGGTTGATAGGTTCTATAGTCTTTGCTGTTTACTCCTGCTCGTGCATTAAAGAAATCTCCCTTATCTGCCGTTGCTGCTGTACCACTATTCTTGAGGAATCGTGCGAATATTTTTGCTGCGATTTCTGGATCATTTGCTAAATCTGGATTATTAACAAGTTTATCTCCTAGCCCAATTTCATTTCCTATTTTTTTGTAATTATAGTCATGGGTAAGTTGAATAAATCCCCGACCATAATAGTTAGCCCCTCCACTATACCCATTTTTTGCTGCTATTTGCTTCCCTGACGTACCAGGAGCTTTTCCTTTGTCCAGGTAATAACCTTCATTGACAGGTTCAAAACTTCCTGATTCATGTTGTATTGTTGCCAAGGCATAAGACAATACATTGGGAGTGAGTATCCCCTCGTCTTTGAGTGCTCGTACAATAAGGGGAATGTTCTTGCGAGCTGCTGCTTGTGACTGTGCAGGAATAGCACGGATTACCTGTGCTATGATTTGGTCCATTGCTGGATCGGCTGAGGTTCTGTTTATAGCCATAGGTTAGAAAGATGCAAGTATTTTTAGTTTTGTGTAGAGATTTTGATAACTATCCCCCACATTTGGAGTATATCTATCCAATAGTTTCTCTTCATTTGGAGTAAACGACGTACCAGCTCGTGCTTTTGCTATAGCTGCTTTCAGAGCAGATAGTGCGGTGTTGAACTCTAAAGATTCTGGATCAGCCTTATTGAAGAAAGATTTTGGTGTCTCTAGTAACATCGCTGGTCCAGTTTTTACTCCCTTTTCTTGTAACTTGGCAAAAAGATCTTGCGCCATCTTCAATGATGCTTCCCGTGCTACCTGGGGTTCAGATTTTGTTTTACTATCCTCACCCATTCCCTGCGCTTCATACATTTTCTTTAACAAATCGCCTTTTTCTTCGCCAAGAAGTGCATATGCTTTTGTTACCATTTCTGGTGTTATTGATTTTTCTACTGGTGCTGATTCTTGTGTATCTGCTCCAGAAAGAACACCTTGCAATTCACTAGGCATATCTGGAGTTGTGGTTGGTTGATCTTCGGGAAATGCAACAGCTTGGCCCATTTGCGCTGTCCCCTGACCCAATGTTTCCTTTGTCAATAATCCCTTTATTCCTGGTACAGCAGCTCCAAGTGCTTTTACTCCAGCATCTTCCGCTGTCTCTCCCCCCATAGCCGCAACAGCTTTCATAGCTGCTGGGTCTATTACCTCTTGCGCTAATTCTTTTGCAGAGAGAGAAAATCCTCGTGCCCCTATTTTTGCTCTTCCAGATTTTAACGCTTCTCGAAGAATAATAAGTTCTTGTTGTTGATCAAGGGCTTTTGCCATAGTGGGAAACATTTTTCGCAAAGAACTTCGGATAATGTTTGCTTCCATTTTCTGTACTGCGGTATCTACTGCATCAGCGGCGTCAGAGAATATATTTTTACCAAATTGCTGATTTGCTGAACGAAGTTTTATAACAGCTTTGGGAATAGATAATCCATTCTTGTATACTTTTTCTGCTTGTTTTGCTATAGCGTCAATAGATTCTGTTCTATTGCCAGAGCTAGCTAATTCAGCTTTTATCAACTTGGCCTCTGCTCGTATGTTCTTTAGCAATGCATCACCAGATATTCTCACTGTCGTTCCTGCTGATTTAGCAGCATTCTGTATCACCTTTTCTGCTTTGTTTATAGCAAGTCCAAGTGTTCCTTTTCCTTCTCCCTTTCCTGTTACTCCCAATATTTCATCATAGTCTTTTCCAAGTTTGGGCAACCATGATCGGATAACCTTATTTATATTTACTCCTACATCGTTTGCTTTCTGATACATAGCGGGAGAGGCTTTTCCAACAGTTGCTGCCAGTTTGTCTGCGATCCGTTCACCACTTTTTCCCATTATGCTTTTTGCTTTGCCGAGAACTTTTCCTCCGACTGCTCCCGCAACATTCCCCACCTTGGCTCCGATTGCTCCCGTTATGCCTTCCCGCAATACTCCTGGAAGATCTTCAAGTTGTCCTTCTTTGGGAGGAAGAAATGGATTTCCTGTTTTCTTTATTCGTTGTTTTAGCGTTTCTCCCGCCGCCGCTCCCAACCCAGACCCCACGATATTACCCAGCCCTGGTACAACAGTTCCTGCCACACCCCCACCGATACCCAGTAAAAGGGGCAACATATCAACAAACGTGTTCCCTCCACCTTTTGCTGGTGTGGTTTTTGTTTCTGATCCTGGTAGTGTTCCAATTATTCGTCTTGCCATATATTAGTAGGGGAAATATCCTTTTTGTAAATCATCATAATAATCTGGATCATTTACTCCATCGTATTCTACGATCTGTCGTGTTTTGGGATCTACAAGTTTAACAGGCTTTGCTGCCGCACCGCCTCCACCACCTCCACGAAGTAATTCCCAATCTTTTGCAGATAATCCCGTATCTTTGGATTCTGGGAACAGATCAAGTAGCCCCAATATTTCTTGTGCAGAGTCTGGATTTTGTCCTGCCATAGCTGCAATATCCTCCATAGCTTCAGCACGATTGCCAGACTGAGACAACAGATACTGTATTGCCTGAGATATCTGTGCATCTTTCTTTTGCTTTGCTAGTGCTCCTCCTGCTTTCTCCTTCTTTGCGTCTTCTTTATCTTGTAGCTTCATTGCCGTGTCCAGTTCATCCTGTAAGCCACTGTATTCGAATTTAGAGGCTTCCAGACCATAAGACAGGAGTTTCATGGCTTTTTCCAATGCATCCCCTAGAATGTCTCTACGCTGCCCTATTTGACCTTGTATGGTAGATAGCTCTCCTGCGGTTGCCTGTGATTGCATGGCGGCAGCCTTCTCCCGTGCGTATGGATCAGCCATATAATTTGGAGACTCCTTGTTTGCGTAGGTGTCTGCCAGTCGCTTATCATGATCATACAGTTCTTTTATCTTTGCTGTCTCATTCGCACGAAGACTGTTAGTCGTTGCATCATTCCCAAACAGATCAGCACGAGTTTTACTTTCCAATGCTGGCATGTCAGCATAGCGCTGTCCTATGTCCTGTCGTTTCTCTGAAATTGCTTTTTGTATTGCTGCTATATCTGGCATAGTATTACCCTTGTAAATAAGAACTGTTTCCCACCGTTGCATTGTATTTGGTCAATTCTCTCTGGTATTTCAACGGAGCCATTTGCAACACTGCTTTTTCTTGCTTCTCTTCTTCAAGCGCTTTTTTATACCGTGGGAAAGCAATATCTTGCTCTTGTAATCCTCGTGTTTTCTCTACCCCCGCTACCTCTTCTTGTCGAGATATTGCCCGTTGTATTGCCTGTCTTCGTGCTTGTTGTTTAGCTTGAAGTGGATCAAGCTCAAATTTCTGAGCAAAATCAGAGATAGGAGCCGCTGATGTCTCTTGCCCTGGGTCCATTTGACCAAATAGCACTCCTCGTCTATTCAGTGCTTCCATTGATCCCTGTGTTTCTTCTTTTGCTGTCTGTGTGTCGGCTGTTGTTTGTGTTGCCAGATCTTCCTCTCTATATCGTTTTCCCCGATCATAATCCTCTTCTATCAATTGCTTTGCTCGCCCCACATCCCCTTCTGCTTCTTTTAGCTTTTCTTCATAATAGGGACGTAGTTTTTCCAGTGCTTCTGCTTCTGCTGCGGTCCAATCAAAATTAAATGGAGTTATTGTTCCTGCTGCGTTTGTCCCACCACTAGCTCCTCCCGCTTCTGCCAGAAGCCGCTGATATTCAGATTCTTCCGAAGGATTACGGTTCATTTTGTGAAGCTGTTGGAGCCTCGTATCTGACTGTTGATCTGGATATGAATTTATTCGTGGGTCCATAGTTATCCTATAGCTAATACTGAAATCACCACATCACCTGTGCTTATACCATTATTATCTGTTGTATTTTGAGCAAATAATTGATATTCATATGTACCTGCGGCTAATCCAGACTCGACAAAACTGGTGCTTACTCCCGCTCGTCTATTTACATTAGTCGGTTGTGTAGTATTGTAAGGACCAGTTGTTTTAGTTGTCCCGTCCCGCTTTATAAATAATCTATATTCATAATTTGCCGTTGAGTAGTATGCATCCATGCTTGCCATAACGATGACACTACTTGTTACTGCTAATGTAACAGAGACTGCACACACCTTGGTTGCCGTGGCATTAAAGGTCGCTGAGGCAACATCTTGAGAAAATCCGACAACTTTTGTTGTTGCCAAGGCAGCCCATTCAGGGTTTTGTGCTGCACCATTTGTTTTCAGAAATTGTCCCGATGTCCCTGGGGCCAATCGAGCAAAAACTCCTGAGCTATTTCTATAATACAGATCTCCTTGTGCATCAGATCCCACATTTATGACAGGAGAGGTAAGGGTTTTGTTGGTTAATGTTTGGGTATCGCTTGATCCCACGATGGTTCCAGAGGGAAACGTCACATTTATTTTTGATGTCGCTATGGCCGCATCCGAGGCTATGTTTGCATTACTGATGCTGTTTATTCCACCATTAAGCATGGCGTTAAACTCACCATTTAAGGCTGCTGCGGTAAGCGTGCCTCCCGAACTCCATGTTGTTACCAGTGATGTTGATGCTCGAAACACCCTGTGAACAACATCTACTCCATAGGATTCCATACGAGAGATTCTTTTTCCTTCAAGATTCAATATATCAGGATATCCATGAGAAACAAATTCTTCTATCATATAAATTTTCCCCATTTAATTCCTTGGGGCATCTCCCTTCCAAAAGTAACAAAATAGTGACAACTCATACATAAAGTCCTGCCATTTTTTAAATCATATCTCAAATTTGGATAATCACTCCAAGATTTAATATGATCTGCCTGCAAATATGTTTTTATTTTACCGCACATAATACATTGATAATTATCTCTTTCAAAAACTTTCCCTCTCCATTCTTTATATTCAATTCTTCCCATTTCTCTATGACGCAGTGGGCCTATTCCACCTTTCCAGTTCGCATTTTTCTCTCCACCCATATAGCCCTTCAGCCCCTTATTCCACGTTGGTTTTCCCATTCTTTTCTTTTTAGAATTTTCTAATGCCACTTTTCTTATATCTGGTCTAAAAAGAATTTTCCATACACCATTTTTCTTATTGCTTTCTCCTATTGCCTTTTTACGCTCATCTGTTAAATGCTTCCCCTTATTCACTTGGGCATTTTTCCTTGCAATAAAAATTTTTGCTTCTACAATGCAATTACCACAATACTTAGGCTTTCCATGTGATTTGTTTTTGAATTTTATTCCACAAATTTTACAAAGAAACTTTTTTGCCTTCCCATAATTCCATGGTTTTTGTCCTTTTATAAATCTAGCCATTATACTTCCCGAATATTTCTTGGAAGGAATAGTACCTCCCAATCCCGTATTGTTACCACTGACGTGGCAGAACTATCATGTAATTTAAACTGTGTATAATATCCTATAGATTTTCCTATGTTAAATCGTTTCCGTTTTACATCAGTAGATCCAAGTTTTGATGTATCTAAAATAATGTTGTCAAACTGAGAACCAGTGCCCGATAAATTCATTGTTCCTAAATTATCATAAGTAAAACCATCTTTTGCATAATCTACGGTCAAATCATAATCTCCCGATTCTAATGCCGTAATATAAAAGTATTTCCACTTTTTCTTTGATTCTGGTACATCTCCTCCGTATCGACGAGAAATTACCTGAAAGTTTATTGCTGCTCCATTATCCGATGTTGCTGTGCTAAACACGTATGCCTTACTGTCTGCCGATGCTTCTCCAAAATACAATTGTGTTGTATTGCTTACCGCAAATACATCCCAACATGATGCGTGTATACCAGAGTGTCGTACCCATCCACCTGTTATGACATCCAGCATTACCACCTTGTCGTTGTATGTTGAAGAAGCGTCAGGAACTCCATACCACAAATTTCTTCCGTCAAATACCCCTGCTACCATATCCAATGCCGCCTTATTGAGCGCACCCATTGTTGTCTCTATTGCATTAGACACTATGCCATTTTCTATGATCGTCCCATATCGTGTTTGGCTTATACTTCGAAAGTGTGGCACATCTCCCAAGAATGAGAGATATATCACGTCTTTTCCTGTATTGACGATAGAGCGATGTGACGGTGTTCCGAATCCATTTAACCGTTCATTAAGATTTGACAATGTTAATGTACTTGTTCCGAACCCTGTTAGTGACCATACCCGCTGTGTCTTGAATATCAGTAATTCATCTTTCAGCTCATTTAACCCTGTTATAAAATCTCCGTCATTTGGGTTTACATCTATTGTCGCTGTTGTTCCAGCAGAAAAGTCCTCTGGATCACCCAAATTAGATACCCGCATCCGATTTGGTGTTGCTGTTACTCCCGCAACATACAAACTATTGTGAAACCATCGAGCATATTTCCCTATAGGAATCGCTGCGACAGTAGACAACACATCACTTGAGCTTACCTTTACTACCGTGTTCGTCCCATCAAAAAAGTAGACAGCATTGTTTGCAACAACAATGTCCACGTAGCCTGTTGTATTTAATGTGCCAGAGAGACTTGCCCAATTTCCTGATCCTGTCCATTTATATACCACACCGTTAAACACTGCATATACTCTCTTTGTTCCATCAGCAAATCGAACACCCTTCATTCCCTGACATGCAGCAGAACCAAGATCATCTGCTATAAGCGTATATCCGTTTCTCTTGACTATCTGATCCGTTCGAATAAAACAGTTGAGAGCATCAGCTAAATATCCGCTAGGTAAATGCTCTGGCTGTACTCTGTCGTTATATCCTTTAGAAAAGTTTTTTTCACGATAAATATTTAAATTTCTTGCCATTTTAGTACCCAGGAGCACCAAAGTCGAGATTCTCTCCCGAAACGTCAGTGACGCTCTTGGTTTCCTCAGCTACCCGATCCTCTAATTCCTCTTGCATCAAAATGACTCCCGCTATGAATTTCTGTTCAAATTTATCTGCTTCTGGACTATCTTGCTGTCCAAATCGCAATGCATCTCCCGTTGCCCCCTCTGCAATAATATTCCAGTATCGCTCTGGATAAGGAATATCTATAGTACTGGCATCAGCAGAAAGATCAGAAGCTGTTTTCACATACCATAGTTTTATTGCATCCGTGCCTGTCTTATCAGGAATAGGAAGAAATCCAAGTTTTCCCCCTAAATAATAATATGCAGGGTTTCTGAATATATTCGTTCCCAGATTGCTTTCTCCTAGACGTACCCGTATAGCATCTATATTCGTTATGGGTGTAGCTCGCTGCATGACGCTATTAGCGTTTGAGGTGTCATAGTTTATCTCTACCCGACGAATTTTAAAGATGTCAGAGGGAATTGGATCAGCACTCGATGTATCGTATTCTTGCGTATTAGCCACGGTATTTACAAGATTTGTAGTGATGTTGTAATCTTCAAAAACCGTTACGACAGCAGAATATACTCGGTGATAGCGTTGGTTGATAAGAATATTCAATTCAGCATTGGTCCAATCCGCAGCACTGGATTCGTCAAGATATCCACGGACAAGTGAGCGAATAGTGGTTAGTGTTACAGCTGCCATATTTGCACAAAAAAACCACAGGCGTTTCCGTCCTGTGGGTATGATTCCCTACAGATATTCTAATACACTATTTCTTCTTCTTTGTCAAGGGGGGAGTTTTTCCACCCGTCTTTTTTAGAGGGACTATTTCTTGAGCAGAGAGTGTCGGAGTAATCCCAGATTTCAAATAACTCAAAGATACAACCAACTCATATTGGTATCTGTTGCACAATTCTTTTAACTCTTCATTAAACTGAACCAACTTCTTATTGATTGCTTTATTCTCCATATGTACTATATACCATATAGTGCTGATTTTGTCAAGCTACCGAGCAAATGGTAAAATTCCAGCCATAATAAGATCTTTCACAGAAGTTGCTGCACCTGCTGCCGTAGTAAACCGTCTATCCTGAAAAGAGGTAGGATAGATGATGCGGGGGTGGGCAATATTTGTGGGTGCGTTAGTTAATGTTAAATTTGAACCGCCAATTAATTCAATTTCAGGTGAAGCCGTGCCGATTAAAGGAAGATAGAGAACTAAACCTACTGGATTTGTTAATGGAGAGAATCCTTTGCCTAAAGCAGCAATTTCTCCTGCCGTTAAAATTCTATTCCATATCGCAAATTCAGCAAGCCTACCATCAAAAAATTCTCCAGTTCCATCATCTGATCCTATCCATCCTGACCCCGTAGGTAATTGTAGCGTGCCAGTAGGAGCAACCCGTTCAGTTATTGTCTGTGATACTCCATCTTTATATATGATAGGATCGTTAGTTGTAGCCCCCCCATTATAGGTAATTGCAATATGATGCCAAGCTCCTGTTGTTGGTTTTGCTATTGACCATTTTCCGTCATTCGTTGACCATCCAATAACAAATACATATCCCCAACCATTATCAAACTCCATTCTGTAATCATGAGTTGTTGAGTCAAAATCGTAAGGTCTTTTATATTGAGCATTGCTATCAAGATACTCCCACCATGCAATAGTATGAGTAGTAAGTGCTTTTTGAGCAGTATTGAGAGTTAATGAGCCGTAATTACTTGTTCCGTTAAAATCTCTAGCCATTATTTCCTCCTTTCGCCCATCTTAAAAAGAATATCAAAGGCAAGAGAATGAAAAAGGTAATTAAACCTAGAGGCGG